>Ga0265293_10001541_pt1 | contig 49963 bp, 50 predicted proteins | sample Munlanlewell138R_FD_192505 | JGI IMG/M metagenome (GOLD analysis project Ga0265293, IMG submission 192505) | Leachate microbial communities from a municipal landfill in Southern Ontario, Canada - Leachate well 138R | ecosystem: Engineered > Solid waste > Landfill > Unclassified | place: Canada... | reverse complement strand
TAATTAGAAAATGTAAGCCCGATGCCTTAGGGACAGGGTTTATAGGTTGGAACACGCCTAAACGGACTTACCTATTTGGGTAAAGTATCGTTTTAAAGGAGTAATATGTAAATATTACTTTTGTTCTTTGGACTATATTATGTAAAAAATGAATCGAGGTGTTAATATGAAAAAAAATTATGTAAGTATTAATGAACAAACCATCAATAGATGGGTTAAAGAAGGATGGCAATGGGGCATACCAATTGATCATCAAACTTTTGAAAATGCAAAAAATGGTACATGGGATGTTGTGTTAACACCTACAGTCAATGTTCCAAAAGATTGGTTTTTACCATTTAAAAATTTGAAAATACTAGGTCTAGCAAGTGGTGGTGGTCAGCAAATGCCCATTTTTTCAGCACTTGGAGCAAGCTGCACTGTCATGGATATTTCTGATGAACAGTTAAATAGTGAAAAAGTTGTTAGTGAAAGAGAAAATTATCATATAGATATTATAAAAGCAGATATGACAAAAACTTTTCCTTTTGAAGATGAGTCATTTGATCTCATTTTTCATCCAGTGTCAAATGTTTATGTCAAAGATGTATTTCATGTGTTTAAAGAGTGTGCACGTGTATTAAAAAAAGGTGGATTATTGTTATCAGGCTTAGATAATGGCATTAATTTTATCGTTGATGAAGAAACGGAAACGAAGATCATTCATAAACTCCCTTTTGATCCAACAATAAACGAAGATCAGTATGAATTTTTAATGAAAACAGATAGTGGCATGCAATTTTCACACACATTAGAAGATCAAATTGGAGGACAATTGAAAGCTGGATTTGAGATTTTAGACATCTATGAGGACACAAATGGGGAAGGTCTTTTACATGAACTAAATATACCTAGTTATTTCGCAACAAAATCAAGAAAAAAATGATTTACAATTTGTTTGAATAACTTGAGGTTTACATGTTTTTATCATATAATAAAGAGGACTTGAGGTGAGTTAAAAATGGAAAATCATTCAAACTTTATAAAAACCATTATAGAAACAGATTTACAAAATAAAAAACACGATGAAATCATCACTAGATTTCCACCCGAACCTAATGGACATCTACATATTGGTCATGCTAGAGCTATCGTTACAGACTTCGAAAGTGCTAAAGCATATGGTGGCTATACCAATCTAAGATTTGATGATACAAATCCTGTTAAAGAAGACGATAGTTACGTTCAAGCAATTATCAAAGATATTAGATGGTTAGGCTATGAGCCTAAGCAAATTTTGTTTGCGTCTGACTATTTTGATGAAATGTATGAACGTGCCATAGTTCTTATTAAAAAAGGATTAGCATATGTAGATCATCAAACAGCAGAAAAGATAGCAGAAACAAGAGGTGATGTTAATACACCTGGTATTAAATCTCCATATAGAGATAGAAGTGTTGAGGAAAACTTACAACTCTTTGATGACATGAAAAATGGAAAATTCAAAGAAGGTGAATGTGTACTTCGTGCAAAAATAGATATGGCAAGTCCTAATATGAACTTAAGAGATCCTGTCATATATCGCATTAGTTTTGCCTACCATCATAACACAAAGGATAAATGGTGTATTTATCCGATGTATGACTATGCACATCCACTAGAAGACGCAATTGAAGGGATTACCCATTCATTATGCTCTTTAGAATTTGAAGATCATAGACCATTATATGATTGGGTTGTTCGTGAAACAGAAATGCCAAAAATTCCAAGACAAATTGAATTTGGAAGATTAAATATTGAAAATGCAGTTTTAAGTAAAAGATTTTTAAGAGCAATAGTAGAAGATGGTAAAGTGATTGGTTGGGACGATCCTAGAATGCCAACACTTGCAGGTATGCGTAGAAGAGGGTATACTGCGCTTGCGATTAGAAACTTTATTTTATCAACAGGACTATCTAAAGTAAATTCTACCGTTTCTACAGATATGCTTGAAGCTGCTGTTAGAGATGACCTACAAGATAAAGCATATAGAGCAATGGGTGTAATTAACCCTTTAAAAGTAACGATTACAAATTATCCAGATGATGAAGTTGAATATATCGAATCTGAATATCATCCAGAACATCTGGAATATGGAACAAGAAACATACCATTTTCAAAACATTTATATATTGAACAAGATGATTTTGTTTTAGAAAAACCTAATAAGAAATATAAAAGATTAGCGCTAGGCATTGAAGTTAGATTGATGCATGCTTACTTTATCAAAGCAAACGAAGTTAAATACGACAACGATGGAAACATTATTGAAGTGTTAGCAACTTATGACAAAGCAACTAAATCCGGATCAGGATTTGATGAAAGAAAACCTAATGGCACAATCCATTTCGTTGAAGCTACGCATGCAATTCCAGCAACCTTCAATTTCTTTGAGCCATTAATTAATGATGATAAATCATTACCTTTATTAGAAAGATTTAACAACGATTCATGGCATGTGAAAAAAGGTTTTGTAGAACATGCTTTAGAAAACACTAAACCACAAGATAAATATCAATTTATTAGAAATGGATATTTTAATGTAGACGATGATTCTAAGACAGGCAATTTAGTATTTAACGAGATTGTACCTCTTAAGAGCAGTTATAAATAGAAAGTTGGTGAGCCATGAATTGGCTAGCAACATTAAATGAATCACAATTAGAAGCGGTTATTCATCCAAATGGACCGCTTTTTGTTGTCGCTGGTGCAGGAACAGGAAAAACAAGAACACTCACAGCAAAAATTGCATATTTAATTATGCAAGGTGTAGAACCAAAAAGAATATTAGCTGTGACATTTACAAATAAAGCAGCAAGAGAAATGAAACAAAGAGTTATTGATATGACAGGACCTCATGCAATGGATGTATGGTTATATACTTTCCATGCATTTGGACTTCAAATCTTAAGAAGACATATTCAAGAACTTCCTTATGGCTATAAACCATCATTTACTGTGATTGATGAAGATGATGGTAAAAAGATATTAAGTGATGTCATTAAAGGGTTAGGTTTAGATACGAAGATGTTTTCTATTAAAGCCCTTAAAAACCTTATTTCACTATTTAAATGTAAAAGATTAGAAGAATTTGAAAGATCAGAAGAAGAAAAAATATATAAAGGTTATCAAACCTATTTAAGAGAAAATCAACTGATTGATTTTGATGATTTACTAATTTATACATTTGAACTATTAGAAGAATATCCTAAGATTAAAATGAAATATCAAACTGGCTTTGATCATGTATTAGTCGATGAGTTTCAAGATACAGATGCGATCCAATATAAAATATTAAAAGTTTTAGGAGAAGTACATAAAAATTTATTTGTTGTTGGTGACCCGGATCAATCTATTTATGGATTTAGAGGCGCAAACTACAACAATAGTAAATATTTCATTAAAGACTTTAACGCAAAAGAAATTATCTTAGATAAGAATTATAGATCGACAAATTTTATCTTAAAAGCAGCTAATAAATTAATTGCTAAAAACTTTAATAGACCAAGTCAAAAAAATCTTGAAAGTGATTTAGGTGTTGGTACTCCAATTGTTTATCACAGTGCACAATCAGATTACCAAGAAACATTTTATGTCATTAATGAAATAAATAGGCTGATCATGCAAGGTTATGCCTATAATGATATCGCAATCCTTTATAGGAATAACGCTTTATCAAGACTTTTTGAAGATGCGATGATTAAAGAAGGTATACCATATATTATTTATGGTGGTATCTCATTTTATGAAAGAAAAGAGATCAAAGATGCGCTTGCATATATTAGAGTCATTAATGATTTTAGACAAGATTTTTATTTAAAAAGAATCGTTAATGTGCCTAAAAGATCGATTGGATTAAAAAGTATTCAAGTCCTAGAAGAAAAAGCTAATCAATTAGGTATCTCGATGTTTGAAGCGATTGATTATGTAGAATTAAGACCACAAGCAAAAAGTGCTTTATTAGATTTTAAAAAAATGATTATTGATTTAAAATCTGATTTTGATGAAATGGAAGATTTATATCAAATTATGCCTGTTTTAATGAGTAAAACAGGGTATACGCAAATGTTAAAAGATGAAAACACTGAACAAGCCGATGATAGAATAGACAACTTAAAAGAACTTCAATCTGTCTTTACTAGAGGCGATGTCTATTATGAAGGTAGTTTTTATGAAAAGTTAAATCAACAACTAGATCAAATAGCACTTTATTCAGATCTCGATCAAGATGTCACTGAAGATGATCATGTCAAACTTGCAACATATCATCAAGTTAAAGGTCTAGAATTTAAAGCAGTCTTTATGGTTGTTTTAGAAGAAGGCATTTTTCCAGGGGATCGAGCACTCATGAGCACATATGAACTTGAGGAAGAAAGAAGAGTTGCTTATGTTGGTATAACTAGAGCCAAAGAAAGATTATATATGACACATGCCGAAAGACGCATGGTGTATGGTCAAATTAAAATAGGATATCCATCAAGATTCATTAAAGAATCTAGATTAGATATGCCAGAACCTAAACAAAAACCAACCTACGATTATGAAAGCCATTTATTAAAAACTGGAGATCACGTCGATCATCAAGTATTTGGTAAAGGTGTTGTCGTCTCTATTGAAGGAGAAGTAGCGACAATAGCGTTTGCGATGCCACATGGCATTAAGCAAATCTTAGAAAGTCATCCTTCAATCAAAAAAATTAAGAAGCAATAATTTAAATCATCTCATACTATCATATGAGGTGATGATATGAAATTAAATGATATGCAAAAGAAAGTGGTTTATTCTAATGAACGCTTTCTTTTTTTATTAGCAGGTGCGGGAAGTGGAAAAACAAGAGTAGTTATTGAAAGAATCAAGTATTTATTAAATGAAGGTGTTGATGAGAATGAAATATTAGCCTTGACTTTCACAAACAAAGCAGCAAACGAGATGAAACACAGAATTGGAAGAGATGATATGAATATCCATACATTTCATCAATTTTGTTATAAAGAGTTAAAAACAAAAACAGAGTATACATATCAAATATTTATTGAAGAAGAACATCAGTTTTCGAAAAGAGATTGTTTGGAAGTATCGCTATATAAAAATAGTTTATTTAAAAAAAAGAAACCAAAGATTTATGATTTTTATCAAAACTATCTTGAAAGATATCATTTAAAAGATTTTGATGATTTATTAATAGATTATCTAAACTGGATACAAATAAAAAAACACAAAACCTATACATATTTATTTGTCGATGAATTTCAAGATACAAACGAACTTCAATATAACATACTAAAAGCTCTCATAGATGAACATACGCATGTTCTATGTGTTGGAGACCCCGATCAAAGTATTTATCAATTTAGAGGCGCAAACCCATCTATTATCAATAAGTATGTTAAAGACTATCAAGCCGTTGTTGAAAAACTTACGATAAACTATAGATCTAACTCAACAATAATAAGTCATGCAAATCGCTTAATAAAAAGAAATTACAGAACATATAAAAAAGATTTAACACCTTATCATACGCATACAAATCACGTGACTAGTTATATTTTTATGAATCCAGAAGAAGAATCAAATTTTATAATATCTTATATCAAAAAGATGATAAGCCAAGGGATTAAACCAGATGAAATAGCTGTTTTATATCGTCAACATCACAGGTGTTACAAACTTATAGAAACATTAAAAACAATCGATTTTTCATACTATCAAGAGAAAAGTTCAACTCAGCATAAATCAAATATTCATCTATTATCAATACATCAAGCTAAAGGATTAGAGTTTGATGTTGTGATCATCCTAGGCTTAGAATCTAACATATTTCCCTCAGCTCATACATATCAAAATGTATTATTAGAAGAAGAAAGAAGATTGATGTTTGTCGCGATCACTAGGGCTAAGGAACATTTGATTTGTACACATATAAAATATAATGACTATTTTCAAAGACAAAAGCCTAGTCTATTTATCAAAGAATCAGGCTTAAAAAGTAAGCTTTATAAACCGATTTAGTAAGAAACTGATGATAAACTAAAAATTTTCTAGAAGATTATATCTTCTATGTACAAACGTTTTACATACCATAACTCATTTTAATTATAAGATTTAATGTTATAATATGTATGGGTGATTTCATTATGGATATAAAACAAAGAATCATAGAATTGACAGATTTAATCAATCAAGCAAATTATGATTATCATACACTTGATCAACCAACAATGACTGATTTTGAGTATGACAAGTATTTAAAAGAACTGGTTGAATTAGAAGACAAATATCCTAACTATAAACAAGATAACTCTCCAACTGATAAAGTTGGCGGAGTTGTTTTAGATAGTTTTAAAAAAATAACACATAAAGTTCCAATGATGAGTTTATCAAATGTTTTTAATGAAGAAGAGCTTAGAGCATTTGATGAAAGAATCAAAAAAGTAACTGATGATTTTTCATATATATCAGAACTGAAAATTGACGGCTTAGCTGTAAGCATTGTATATGAAAAAGGTATGTTCATAAGAGCAGCAACTAGAGGAAATGGACAAATAGGTGAAGATATTTCTGAAAATGTTAAAACCATTAAATCGCTTCCTTTGAAACTAAAAAAAGAAATTGATATTGAAGTACGTGGTGAGATTTTTATGCCACATAAGAGTTTTAATAAACTGAATGAAGATAGATTAGAACAAAACCTACCCCTATTTGCAAATCCAAGAAATGCAGCAGCAGGGACGATTAGACAATTAGATTCTAAGGTTGCAGCAAGTCGTAATCTAGATATCTTTTTATATCAAATTGTATCAGCTGAACAGTATGTAAATACTCAAGCTGAGGCTTTAGAATTTTTAAAAAGTTTAGGATTAAAAATCAATCCTTATTTTAAATTATCTAAAGATGTAGATGAACTTATTAAACAAATTAGCATATACGATCAACAAAGAAAAACATTAAACTATGAGACTGATGGCGTAGTGATTAAAGTTAATTCATTTAATCTTCATGAAACTATTGGCTATACTGCGAAATATCCTAAATGGGCTACTGCTTATAAATTTCAAGCAGAAAGTGCTATTACATTACTTAAAGATATTACCTTTCAAATCGGTAGAACAGGCGTTGTTACACCGGTTGCTGAACTAGAACCCGTTGTAATATCAGGATCTACTGTATCACGTGCGACTTTACATAATGAAGACTACATTTTAACAAAAGATATTCGAATCAATGATATGGTTAGAGTGCATAAAGCAGGAGAGATCATCCCTGAAGTTATCGAAGTAGACTTAACTCAAAGAAAAACACAAGATCCATTTAAAATGATAAAGACATGTCCTGTATGTGATGCACCACTTGAAAGAAAAGATGGAGAAGCTGATCATTATTGTACCAATGATCAATGTCCAGGAAAACATATTAACAGGTTGATCCATTTTTCATCAAGAGTTGCGATGGATATCGACACGCTTGGAGAAAAAGTTGTTGAAACATTACATGATTTAGGGTTTTTAAATACTATTTCAGATATTTATACATTAAAACAATATGAAAAAGAATTAAAAGGTCTTCCAGGGTTTGCGGATAAAAAGGTTGAAAAATTACTTCAAGCTATCGAAGATAGTAAAAAACAATCTTTAGACAAACTCATTTTTGGACTTGGTATTAAACATGTTGGATCTAAAGTTGCTAAGGTCTTAGTTAATAAATTTGGAAGTATGGATGCTTTAATAGATGCAACATACGATGATTTAGTAACAATCAATGAAATTGGTGAAATGATTGCTAAATCATTGATCTCATATTTTGAGAAACCAGAAAATATACATTTAATTGAACAATTAAAACAACATGGTCTACAAATGACATATGAACAAGATGTCATTGTTGAACATGAATTTAATCAAAAAACAATCGTATTAACAGGTAAACTAGAAAATTACACGAGAGATGAAGCACAGGCAATCATTGAAAAACTTGGTGGCAAAGTAAGCACATCAGTTAGTAAAAAGACAGATTATGTTTTAGCAGGAAGCGATGCAGGCTCTAAACTCCAAAAAGCTAATGAGTTAGGGGTAACTGTGCTAAGTGAAGAAGACTTCAAGGTGAAAATTAATGGATGATAAAATTAGAGTATTTGGCGCAAGAGAAAATAATCTACAAAATATAGATATTGATATCCCTAAAAATAAATTGGTCGTTATGACAGGTATTTCAGGTAGTGGTAAATCTTCACTAGCTTTTGATACACTCTATCAAGAAGGACAGAGAAGATACATGGAAAGTCTGTCAGCTTATGCGAGACAATTTTTAGGGAATTTTGAAAAACCAGATGTCGATCGTATTGATGGTCTATCACCATCAATAAGTATCGATCAAAAAACAACCTCAAATAATCCAAGATCTACAGTTGGTACTGTGACAGAAATCTATGATTATTTAAGACTTTTATACGCAAGAATCGGTATTCCTTATTGTCCAGATTCAGATGAACCTTTAACTAAACAGTCTATTGAAGAAATGACACAACGTGTACTTAGTTTTAAAGAAGGCTCTAAGATTATGATTATGTCTCCAGTGATTGAAAGACAAAAAGGAACATTTAAAAAAACTGCTGAACAATATTTAAAAGAAGGGTTCACTAGAGCTTATATAGACAATGAGGCTCATTTACTAGAAGAAATGCCAGAACTAGATAAGAATAAGAATCATGATTTTTATCTTGTCATTGACCGTTTAATCGTTAAAGATGGTATTAGATCAAGATTATATGATGCTCTAGAATTAGCAGCTAGACTTGCTAATGGTAAAGCTAAAGTAGTTGTTGATAATGATGCAATCTTCTCATTTAGTCAAAATTATAGTTGTGAAAATTCAGATTTTTCAATTCCAGATTTAGAACCTAGACTATTTTCTTTTAACGTCCCTATAGGTGCTTGTCCATCATGTAATGGATTAGGATATAGATTAGAAATTACTGAAGAACTTATTTTAAATCCTGAAAAAGCATTACTTGATGGTGGTATTTTGCCATTTAAAAATAATGATGATGAGAATTTAACTAGTCAAATGTTAGAAGAGGTTTGTAAGTTTTATAACATTGATATAAGTAAACCTGTTTCAGAATTATCAAGACAAGAACTTGATATTGTTTTATATGGATCAGCTGATAAAATCCACTTTAAACTTAAATCATCATCAGGAAGAAAACATGAAACACTAGACTATTATGAAGGTGTTATCACAAACTTAACAAGACGATATAGAGAAACCACTAGTGAATGGATTAGAACATGGATAGAAAATTTCATGGTTGAATCTGAATGTCACACATGTCATGGTGCACGTTTAAATCCTAGTGCTTTATCTGTTAAAATCGGTGGTAAAAACATCGATGAATTCACAAGATATTCTATTGATGATGAAATTAAATTTTTAGAACAATTAGAATTAGGTATCGAAGAAAAACAAATCGCAAGATTAGCACTTCAAGAAATAATTAATAGACTAACATTCTTACAAGATGTAGGTCTAGGTTATTTAACACTTCATCGTCAAGCAGGTACATTATCTGGTGGTGAAGCTCAAAGAATTAGATTAGCTACACAAATAGGATCAAAACTAACAGGTGTTTTATATGTCTTAGATGAACCATCAATTGGTCTTCATCAAAGAGATAATCAAAAGCTTATTGATACACTCCATAAAATGAGAGATTTAGGTAATACACTTGTGGTTGTGGAACACGATCATGAAACAATGCTTGCTAGTGATTATTTAATTGATATTGGTCCAAGAGCAGGAAAAGAAGGCGGAAAAGTTGTAGCATGCGGAACGCCACAAGAAGTGATGAAGCATAAAGATAGTATTACAGGTAAATATTTAAGAGGTGAGCTTGAAGTTCCTGTACCTAAAAAAAGAAGAAAAGGCATGGGAAAAGATATTATGATTATGGGCGCTAGAGCCAATAATCTAAAAGATATTTCAGTCTCATTTCCATTAGGTAAACTAACGGTTGTTACAGGTGTCTCTGGAAGTGGAAAATCATCTTTAGTTAATGAAGTATTACTTAAAGGTCTACAAGCAAAATATTACAAATCAAAAGATAAACCTGGAGAACATACCGCTATTAACGATCATAATTTAATTGATCGTGTCATTGAAATATCTCAATCACCAATCGGTAGAACACCAAGATCAAATCCAGCAACCTACACAGGTGTGTTTGATGATATTAGAGATTTATATGCTAAAACAAATGAAGCGAAAGCTAGAGGATATACAAAATCAAGATTTTCATTTAACGTTAAAGGCGGTAGATGTGAAGCTTGTGGTGGAGATGGAGTTAAAAAAATATCGATGCATTTCTTACCTGATGTTTATGTGCCTTGTGAAGTTTGTGGTGGTGCTAGATATAACCATGAAACCTTACAAATCAAATATAGAGGTAGTCATATCGCTGATGTCTTAGAAATGACGATTGATGATGCGATGGCATTTTTTGAAAATCATCCAAAGATTTTCGATAAATTGAAAATCATTCATGATGTCGGATTAGGATATATCCAACTTGGACAATCTGCGACAACTTTATCAGGCGGTGAAGCTCAAAGAGTTAAACTTGCAAGTGAACTTTATAGAAGAATTACTGAAAAATCAATCTATGTACTAGATGAACCTACAACAGGACTTCATACAGATGATGTCAATAGATTATTAAAAGTATTACACCGAATAGTAGATGAAAAAGCTACTATGGTCGTTATTGAGCATAACTTAGACGTAATTAAGAATGCAGATCATATCATTGATTTAGGTCCAGAAGGTGGAGATTTAGGCGGATATATCATCGCACAAGGAACACCAGAACAAGTAGCTAAAGTTAAAGAAAGTTATACTGGACAGTATTTAAAAAAAGTTTTAAAATGACAAAAACTAAACTAATTTGTTATAATAATTTAGTGTGAGGAGTTTTTATGAACGATAAAGATCCTAAAAAACCTAGTGAAGAAGAAATTAAGAAACTCATTGAACAGTTAAAAAAGAATAATAGCACTAAAAATACAGCGGTAAGCTTTGGATTTTTATTGCATAAAAACTATGTCGTTCACATGGTTTTTTCCCTTGTGATAAACTTTTTAATTAGTGCGGTTGTTATTGGTCTTGCGATTGGTATTAAACAACCACTTATTGAAATGGAGATCCTTGGTTACGTTCTAGCGATCATATTACTAACCTTGATTGAAAATTTTGTGAAAATTCTTATGTTTAAGTATTTTATGAGAATCATGATTTTATCGATGGGATTACTATCAGTACTCATACAAATACTCATACTAGCATCTATTGATCTCATTTTAGTTCAAGGTTTTCATTTTATAAATGTAGAACACTTAATCATTTTCTCATTTGGTTTTTCAATATTAAGATTTGTATTATCAACATATCTTAGAAGATGGTTATATACTAAAAAAATAAGATTTTTGGAGGGTAAATAAATCATGAAATTAAAAGTTAAACATTTAATTAAAGATTTAGATTTAGAACTTGTATCAGGTAAAAAAGGATTAGAAAATGAAATAACGGTTGAAATGTTATCTAGACCTGGTGTAGAATTAGCTGGTTTTCTTGACTTTTTTAACAAAGAAAGACTGATTTTAATTGGTTCTAAAGAAGATCATTTTATGAATCGCCTTCCTGATGATATTAAACGTCAACGTGTTGAAGATATTATGGTGTTAAATCCACCAGCAATTATATTTTCTGTAAATGTTGAGATTGAAGATATGTTTATCGAATTAGGGGATAAATATAATGTAGCTATTCTTAAATCAGATATTAGAACAACCGCATTAAGTTCACAACTATATGCGTATCTTCATTCAAAATTAGCACCAAGAATAAGTGTTCATGGAGTTTTACTAGATATTCATGGTATGGGAACATTAATCATGGGTAAATCTGGTATAGGTAAAAGTGAAACTGCATTAGAACTTATTAAGCGTGGTCATATTTTAGTAAGTGATGATAGAGTTGATATCTTTGAAGCAGCTCACGGTGTTTTAATAGGTAGCGCACCTAAAATATTAGAAAAATATATTGAAGTACGTGGTATAGGTATTGTAGATGTTGTGTCCATGTTTGGAGCGGGTGCTTATCGTGAAAATAAAAAGATCAGATTAGTCGTTGAACTTGAACATTGGAAAAAAGGTAAACAATATGACCGTTTAGGTATAGAAACACAAATGGTCAAATACTTTAATACTGAAATCGCAAAAATAACGATTCCAGTCTTACCAGGAAGAAATGTTGCGACACTTGTTGAAAGTGCTGCAATGAATCAGAAATTAAAATATTTAGGATATAATGCTGCTAAAGATTTAACAGAAGCAGTTTCTAAAAAAGCAAGAGGACAAGGAAAGGACGAAAACGATGACTGATTTCTTTAATAAAAACAAACAAGCAATCTACCTCTATGGAGGTGCTTTACTAGCATTTATGTTATTGATTACGATTGCAGTGAGTTCACTTAATGGTTCACCTATGGATTCATCACTTAATCAATTTGATAATAGAACTGCACTTGATTTAGGGTTTGCACAAGTTGCATGGTATGCAACATTCATATTAACAGGTATTATTATCGGTGGAACTCTAGCTTATTTTGAGTTTAAAAAATTAGGATGGAATACAGAGATATTATTTGATGGTCTACTATATGCAGTACCACTAGCAATTGTTGGTGCTAGACTTTATTATGTTATTTTTGATCCAACACCAAATTATAATAATTTCATTGATGTTATTAACATCACTGAAGGTGGACTTGCGATACATGGTGCGGTTATTACTACCTTGATATTTGTAATCTTTTTCACAAAGAAAAAGAAGATAAGCTTTTGGGCAATGGCAGATATTATCGCCATAGGATTTTTAGTTGGTCAAATTATTGGACGTTGGGGAAATTTCATGAATGGTGAAGCTCATGGACCAGCAATTCAAAGTCAGTTCATTTTAAACTTGTTACCTAATTTCATTGAAACAAACATGACTAACCCAGTCACAAACATAACGTATCACCCAACCTTCTTTTATGAAGGTTTATGGAACTTTTTAGGATTAGTTGGACTTTTAGTTACTAGAAGATTCAAACTCTTTAAAGTGGGCGATATGATTGCCTTATATTTGATTTGGTATGGTTTGGGTCGTGGATTAATTATTGAACCACTTAGACAAGATCCACTTTATATCTTTGGATTAAAAGCGAATATCGTCTTATCTTTAGTTTTATTTGCTGGCGGTGGCGTCTTATTATTAATTTTAAAAAGAGTATTTATTAAAGATCAAAAATATTATGTAGAAATGTTGGTGAACGATGAAGACAATACTATTTGATTTAGACGGCACTTTAATTCAAACTCCAAAGATCATATTAGATGCCTTCAAACTAACATTTAAAACATATTTGCCAGATGTTGATTTAAATGATTCAGAATTATCAAATTTTTTAGGTCAAACACTTTGGCAAACATTTGGATATTATACCGATGATGAAAAATTAGTCGATGAAATGATCAATGCCTATAGAAAAACTTCAAATGAGATGATTGAGATGGGGCTTATGCCATATCCAAATGCGAAACAAACCATTGAGTATTTAAAAAAACAAGGATGTAAGATTGGTATTGTTACATCAAAAATGAAAGACGTTGCGTCTTATCATTTAAAATTAACCAATTTATTTGAAGATGTGGATGTAATCATTGGTTATGAGGATGCTGAAAATCACAAACCTCATCCAGATCCTATTTTAAAAGCATTAGCATTATTAGATGCAAAAAAAGCAGATACAATTTATATTGGAGATCATGAAAATGATATCAAAGCTGCTAAAAAAGCAGGCATTGAAAGTTGCGCAGTGACATATTCTCTACGATTAAAAGAAATGTTAGCTGAACAACCAGAATATGTCATAGATGATTTAAGTAATTTAGAAGATATAGTATAAAAAGGAGATTTTAGTATGTTATATGATGTTTTAATTATTGGTGCAGGTCCTGCTGGAATTACTGCAGCAATTTATGCGAAAAGAGCTAATTTAAAGGTAGCTATGTTTGAAAAAGATACACCAGGTGGTCAATTATCAAAATATAATGAAATTGAAAACTATACGGGTGCTAAAAAGGTTGCAGGCTATGAATTAGCAACCATGATGATTGATCATGCTTATGATCTTGATATTGAAGTCATTTATGATGAAGTGACTAAAGTAGAATTAGACGGTAATGTTAAAAAATTAATTACCCCTAATCAAACATATGAAACTAAAGCATTAGTCATCGCAACTGGTAATGTACCTAGAAGATTAGGTGTAGAAAATGAAGATGCACTTGCGATGAACGGCATTAGCTGGTGTGCAATTTGTGATGGTCCTTTATATAAAGATAGAAAAGTTGTTGTTATTGGTGGCGGAAACAGTGCAGTTGAAGAAGCTAGCTATTTAGCTACACTTGCAACACACGTTACTGTTGTTCAAAACTTAAGCGACTTAACAGCTGATATGAAAGCTCAAGATATCCTAAGATCAATGAAAAATGTTGATATTAAATATTCATCAGTAGTTTCAAAATTCTTAAAAGATGATAAAGGATTAACTGGTGTTGTTATTAAATCAGAAGATGGAAAAGAAGAAACCATTACAGCTGATGGTGTATTCGAATATGTAGGTTTAATTCCAGTGACTGATATGGTTAAAGATTTAGGTGTAACAAATCAATATGGTTATATCGAAGTTAATGAAAAAATGCAAACAAAAGTCGATGGCGTTTATGCTGCAGGTGATGTCATTGTTAAGCAAATTAGACAAGTTGTAACTGCTGCTGCAGATGGTGCAATTGCCGCACAAAATGTTTTAAGATATTTAGAAACTTGGAAGTAATATGAGCTTTGCAAAAACTGTAAAAGAAGAACTGGTCACAGTTCCTATTGGATTAGAAGAACAATTAGCTGAGTTTTCAGCATTCTTGAATCTTCACACAGATTTTCATATTGAAAACAGACATAAAATGTTAGATTTCAAAACCAACAATCCAACCGTTGCAAAACGGTTTTTACAGTTAGTAAGAACACTTTATCAAGCAGAAACAAGTTTGATTACACAAAAACAAAAAAAGTTAAATCAAAAACAGACTGTGATTATAAGAATTCAGTCTAGAGTAGAAGATATTGTAAATGAACATAATTTGCTAGAAAACGCGATTGAATCACAGGAGTTATTAACACAATCTCCTGAAGCTAAAAAAGCTTATTTAAGAGCTGCTTTTTTATCAAGTGGATCTGTTAATCATCCAAAGACTGCAGAGTATCATTTAGAAATATTTTCTAGTAATTCCGATCATATCATATTCATCCAACAATTGATGAATCACTATGATCTAAATGCTAGAGTCACAAAAAGAAGAAATGGATATATTGCATATTTAAAAGATGCTGAAGGCATCAGTGATTTTTTACAAATTGTAGGTGCACAAAATAGTGTTTTTAAATTTGAAGATATTCGCATTAAACGAGATTTTAATAATTCTATTAATCGAGTGATGAACTGTGAGATTGCAAATGAGAAAAAAACGATTGTCGCATCCAATCAGCAGATCAAAGATATAAAACTTATTGAAAAATATATGCCTGAAAAAGATATCGATGAAAGAATACTTAATATTATGAAACTTAGAAAAGCATATCCAGATATATCTTTAAGAGAACTAAGTGAACTATATGAAGAAAAGTTTGATGAACCTTTAAGCAAATCAGGATTAAATCATCGATTAGCTAAAATAAGACAAATGGCTGAGCATATCAGAGAAAGTAGGCATTTATCGTGATCTTAGGTATGGGTATCGACTTAGTCGATTTAAAAAGAATTAAAGAATTAGTTGATGATCGATTTGTCGATCGTATTTTAAGCATTGATGAAAAGAAAATGTATGATAACATTGCTGATGAACAGACAAAACTATCATATTTAGGTGGTAGATTTGCAGCAAAAGAAGCAATCTTTAAAGCCGTTTCAAAAGGCAAAGGTAATACTTATTACAAAGATTTTTCTGTGTTAAATGATGAAAATGGGAAACCTTATGTGGTCTCAAATCATTTTACTAATGATGTTATTATCCATTTAACAATTACGCATACATCTGATTATGCAATGTGTTATTGTTTAATTGAAAAAAACGAAGAATTTAAATAAGATATTAACGATATTTTTCATATATTTACATATTTAGGGTTATAGTTGTATTTTTAGTTATTATTAGGTATAATTTTCTATGATAGGATGTGAAAAGACATGGCGAAAAAACAAACAAATAACGCAAACAAGAATCAAAAATCAAAACAGACAAAAAACAATGTCGTAAACAAAAAGAATCAAAAAAGAGAGTTAACCAAAAATGAAATCATGTTTTTCAGAATTGGTGTATCAGTTATAGCAATCGGATTAGTGGTTGCAGCAATCGTTATGATTGTAAATTATTATATGGGAAATGAAGAAGTTAATCCATATGAAGATTATCTACATTTTCAAACTGAAGAATTAGTAGCAATGACTCAAAAGATAGATAATACAACTTATGGTAATCCTGATTACTTTTTAGGTAAATCAGAGTTCGATGATTTTAGAGTTATTCTAAATGAAAATGAAGTTTTCTATTTTTATTTCTACCATGGATCTGCTATTAACGAAGATATCCAAGCAGAAATTGAAGCTTTAGCTGATATTGAGCAATTACCACTTATATTCATTAATTTAGAACATACAGCTAATGCCGCATTATTTGAAGAAGCTAACCTTTCTCATTTAGGCTTAGATGCTGAAGCAGATGATATGTTGCTTATATATGATATGCAACCTTCATCAACAGATGGGTTCTTCCAATTAGAAACAAATGTAGATGACATTATGACTGAATTAGGAAATTTATAAAAGGGCTTAGCCCTTTTGTGCTATATAAAGGAGTAAAAAAACATGAATGAACAAATTATTAATGAGATTAAAAAGCAATTAGGTATTGGGGATAAACAAGTAAGAAGTGTTCTAGATTTGCTTAATGAAGGCAATACCATTCCATTTATCGCTAGATATCGTAAAGAAGCGACTGGTGGACTTGATGAAGAGCAAATCAATGAAATACATAAAACTTGGGAATATCAAAATAATTTATTAGATCGTAAAGAACAAGTCATGCGTTTAATTGATGAAAAAGGTATGCTAACTGATGAGTTAAAACAAGAAATTTTAAAAGCAGATAAACTTGTTGAAGTTGAAGATTTGTATCGTCCGTTTAAGGAAAAGAAAAAGACAAAAGCAACAGAAGCAGTAGCAAAAGGCTTAGAGCCGCTTGCTACATTTATGGTTGGTTTTCCTGATGGTTCAGTTAAAGAAAAAGCAAAAGAGTTTTTAAATGATAAAGTAACAAGTGTTGAAGAAGCTATTGAAGGTGCTAAATATATTATTGCTGAAATGATTTCTGATGATGCAAATTATCGTAAATCACTTAGAGCTGAGATGGTTAAGGTTGGCGTTGTTCAAACATCTGTTAAAAAGAACGCTGAAGATGAAAGAAAAGTATATGAAATGTATTATGATTATCAAGAGCCAGTGAGCAAAATGAAGCCTCACCGTGTGCTTGCGATTAATCGTGCTGAAAAAGAAAAAGTCATTACTGTTAAAATTGATTTAGATAAAGAAAGAATGACTTCTTATTTAGAGAAAAAGATTATTAAAAAAGATGATTCACCAGCAACACCTTATATTAAAGAAGCTATTGAAGATGCTTTAAAGCGTTTGATCTATCCTTCACTAGAAAGAGAAGTTCGCAGTGAACTCAATGAAAAAGCAGAAGAACAAGCGATTGAAGTGTTTGCAGATAACTTACAAAAATTATTATTACAACCACCTTTAAAAGGCAAAGTTGTATTAGGTGTTGACCCTGCGTTTAGAACAGGTTGTAAACTTACAGTATGTAATGAACAAGGGCAAGTCATGGAAAAAGGATTGATTTATCCACATGAAAAAACTAAAGGTGGATCCATTTCAGATAAACAAGTGACAGACTCAAAACGTGAATTAATTCGTTTAATTCATAAGTTTAAAGTACAAGTGATTGCGATTGGAAATGGCACAGCAAGTAGAGAAACCGAAAGTTTCATTGCTGATTTAATTAAAGAATTCCAAATGAAAGTTCAATATGTGATTGTTAATGAAGCTGGAGCTTCAGTATATTCAGCTAGTGAACTTGCAAGAGAAGAGTTCCCTGATTTTAGTGTTGAAGAAAGATCAGCAGCATCCATTGCTAGAAGATTACAAGATCCACTATCAGAGCTTGTTAAAATTGATCCTAAGAGTATTGGTGTTGGTCAATATCAACATGATGTAACACCTAAGAAATTAAATGATAGCTTAAATTTCGTTGTTACACAAGCTGTTAATAATGTTGGTGTGAATGTGAATACTGCAAGTAAAGCATTATTAATGTATGTGTCTGGCTTAAATAAAACAAGTGCAGAAAATATTGTTAAGTTTAGAGACAAAATTGGTAAATTTAAAAATAGAGAAGATATCATTAAAGTTCCTAGACTTGGTGATAAGACATACGAACAAGCGATAGGATTTTTAAGAATTCCTGAAAGTGATGAAGCATTAGATGTTACTGCAGTGCATCCTGAAAGTTATCCAGTAGCAAAAGAAATTATGAAACGTTTTAATATCACTGGTGATATGTTTGGTAAAGAAGAAGTGAAATTGATTGTTGAGCATATGGATAGAACCAAGTTGCAACAAGACCTTAATGTAGATACATATACTTTAAGTGATATATTAGATGCATTTATCGCACCTATTAGAGATCCTAGAGATCAATTTGCTCAACCTATTTTAAGAAACGATATTCTAAAACTAGAAGATCTAGAAATTGGTATGGAATTAGAAGGTACTGTTAGAAATGTAGTAGACTTTGGCGCATTTATTGATGTTGGGTTAAAAGAAGATGGATTACTTCATATTTCTAAAATATCTAAAGGATATATCAAACATCCAAAAGATGTCGTTAATGTTGGAGATATCGTTAAAGTTTATGTTTTAAATATTGATAGAAATCGTGGTAAAGTAGGACTTACCATGTTAAAAGACACAATCCAATAATTTTATAAAAGGGAAGCTTAACATATCGTTTAGCTTCCCATGATATAAAATTTTTATATGGCTTAAGTTTTATAGGAAAATAGTTGACAAATATGCAAAAATACGTTATTCTATATAAGCGCGAAAACGCGTAAACATAACGGTTGGAGTAGTACTCAAGTGGCTGAAGAGGCGCCCCTGCTAAGGGTGTAGACCAGGAGACTGGTGCGAGGGTTCAAATCCCTCCTGCTCCGCCATCGTTATTTGGCCCGTTGGAGAAACGGTTAACTCACATGCCTTTCACGCATGCACTCACGGGTTCGAATCCCGTACGGGTCACCAATATTATTATGAAACCTCATTTCGTAGTTGAAATGGGGTCTTTTTTTGGACTTATATGCATTTTCATACATAGCTAAAAAACTATATGTTGAGTTTTTCCAAATGGTTGGCTAAATTTTGCACTATGGCTAATTTTTTCAAAACGTATGACAATATAAGTGAAATTAAATCCAGATAATAGAAGTTCATTCTAGATTTCCCCAAATTATCCAAAAATGCGTTTTATATTGACATAAGTTTTATCGATTTTCCACAAGTGTAAACAATGAAAAGTGTTACTTGTTATCTAAACCGATTATACTGAGTTTACTATTCTCTATTTTAAATGTATAATAGAGACAATTATTACAAGTATTTAATTTTTGAAATTGGGGGGGAACAAAGTGGAATATGTGATTATAATAATATTCGTAATCATTGTTGGATATTTTTATTACCTCAATACTCCAACAGGCAAAGGAAAGACTTTAGAGAATCGGATCCATAGAACCACAAAGAGTTTAGCCAAGCAGTTAGGTGGATTAGAACTTAGAGACCTAATGTTTCAAGATGATTTATCAACAGCACAAATTGATAATCTCTTAATCACATCTAAAGGACTATATATCATTGAAGCAAAAAATTACAATGGACATATTTTTGGTTCTGAAAAGCAAGAAAACTGGACAATGACCGTTAAACATGTAAACCGAAAAAAATCAAAAAGCGGAAAGGTATATACAAAGACCCATATATCTAAACACTCATTTTATAACCCCATCAAACAAAATCAAACTCATATCAATAAAATTTTGAAATTAATGGAAATTCATAAAGAAATACCCATACATAATATAGTTGTTTTCGGATCTAAAGCATATTTAAGAGATGTTACTCACAGCAATCAAGTGTTTGTGATCAATACCCATCAACTAAGAAACATAATCATCAATCAAGAAAAATCAATAGATAAAGAAATTGAGATTGAAAAGATGATGACCTTTGTTGATGATATGATCTATCACAATATCATTGACAAAAAAGAGAGGAGATCTCATGTGAAACGAATTATAATTAAATATAAAAAATAGGTATTAAAATCATATCAAAAAAAGTAAATACATAGTATAAATCAAATTATTGTATGATATATAACAGAATACAATTACAGACAAGAAAAAGCTGATTAATTTGATTTTTAGAGTATAGAATTAAGAGGTGATATTTCTTGTTTAACGTTTGATTTCATGGCAATGAGACTAATCGTTTTTAACTTTTTAAATAAACTTTATTGAAAGGAAATCCAAAATTTGAAAAACTTAGAATTACTAATTGAAAAAACAACAGCAGCAAATCATAAAAAAAATCAGCAATATCACAAAGACAAGTTGATTAGTGATTATGATATGTTAGATAACAGAACTGTATATATGATACTTGAGCATATAAATTATTCGATTAATATTAGGAAAAGACTTAATAAAGTAAACATCGACATTAAATGTCGAACAATTAGTGATTTAAGCACATTAGTTGTATTGGAAACCATATTTTTTTATCTTGTGAAATCTTTGAAGATTGAAATCAAATACAATTTTATAAATCATGTAAAACTAATAGAAGCAGAACCGATATATAGAAATACACTTTTAAAAAAATATAATAATGTGTTGTTATCAGATACAGATTTTCTTGACATATTTGAATCAAAAAATACCGATTTAAACTCCTACAGGGTATTTTGTGAAAACGATAGGGAAAATCTGGAAACAGATTTGATGTCTAAGTATACAACGGATATATATCTTACCACTAAAAATTTTTCAAATAAACATATTGCAAGTGAGATTCAAGAATTGTGTGGTGAAATCATAAATAATACACTTGAACATTCTGATGGAGATAGTATTATTTCAATAGTATTTGAAAAATTTGAGAATAAATTCTTTTATATATATTTATCTAGTGTATCAATTACTAATATTTTACTAGGTCAAAAAATATGTGAGTTAATAGGAAGAAACGATTTTGGAATAATTAATAATGGTGACGTTGTCAAAAAAGCATATTCCAATCAAAAAGCATATTTTAGTGAAAAATATGGAATTGAGGATTTTTCTATGATATCAGCTTTTCAACAATATGTATCAACAAGAAAAGATTCATTGGGATCTGGCGGTACGGGGTTAACTACTTTACTAAAAAAACTTCAAGGTAGAATTGTTTCTGAAAAAGCAACATATTGTTATGCTCACAGCGGTTCTAAAACTTTGTTTTTTTATCCTAAATTCCTTAACATTAATGATGACGGATCAATTGGGTTTAATAACAAGAATGATTTTATAAATGAACCGCCCTCACATGAAACTTATCAGAAGCTTCAGAAATATTTTCCCGGTACAATATTTAATATAGCATTTATATTTGAAATATAAAAAGGAGAAAGTTAAAATGAATACAATTGAATTAATATTTAGTAATAGTATTGTTACATTAACAGGAAATCCATTTGGAAGAAAGATATATGAAACTCAAGTAAAAGAAAAGTTTCGATATAACGAAATTAATGAGATCTTATTTCCAGAGCATATTGAAAAAGTGGCTATATCATTTTCTCAAGGACTAATTCACGAAATTTTAGGAAAGATAAACAAAAATGAGTTAGAAAAATATATTGTCATTAAAGCAAGTTCGGATGAACTTCAGCAAAAGATACTTGCTGATATGAAATTTTAGACTGAGGAGATTAAAAATGAATACACCATCAAACGTTATAGCTCTAGCATCACTAGTAATCGCGATTGCAGCCGTTTTAATAACTATATTTATTAATAAAAAAAATAATAAAATCTCATTTGTGAGTAAATTTGATAATACAATTTTCAGCTCAAACGCAATTGAAATACTACCAAACTTGTATTTTAGCCTTATTGATGCACTCGAAAAAAATAATAAAAAAGTTGCAAATAACCACTATGATAACATTACCAAAAGACTTAGAGAACTTCTAATATCTATTAGACCCATTATGTTTATAAGTGATAAACAATACAAAAAATTATATTACTGTTTAATGCAGATTGAGGATAAGGCAACTATTCTTTTTGAAAAAGATTTATTTTTAGATAAAAGAAGCAAAGAACTAGCTATTGTTATATCAAAGTATTATTCAACTATGCTCAAGTTGTATAAATAATCTCTATTTCACATTATCCAAATACAATGTAAGATAAAGAAGGCATAGTCGGTGAGTCAAAGTAAGCACAAGATAAGAAATAGTATACCTCATAAACCTAACAGGGTTAACAAAAAGATACGTGAAATATCGATATTCATATCAGTCTAGACTGATAGTCAATGAAAAAAACGTGAACCCCTACGGGTCACCAACAATTTTAATGTCGTCCATCTCATGCATGAGGTGGACATTTTTTTTGTAAAGATATAGGATCAATTGTAATGATTAATGCGTGTAATCATCCAGTAGAAAAACATTATTCATGTGTTATAATAATAAAAACGATAGATATCAAATTATCAATGTTGAGGTGGGGTATGGAAATTTTCTTTGGCGTTATATTTATATTTTTGGGGATTGCTATGATAGTAAAACCAGAAGCATTTTTATACTTTCAAGATATTTTTAGATTAAAAGGTGAGCGTACATATTCTGAAGGAGCTATAATTATTCAGAGATTAGCTGGGGTGTTAGCTATTATTTTAGGTATAGTTTTTATGTTTTTTGGATTTTAGTTTTTTATGTATACGGGTTCGAGATCCCTACGGGTCACCAATATTATTATGAAACGCTCTTCTCACCCATGGGAAGGGTTTTTTTTACTCTTGTTAAGCTATTTTTGCATTTGAATATAAAGCATGTTCTCAGAGTATAAAACTAATTTTTTTTAAACGCTCAAAACTGCTATTTTGAAACGAAAATATCCAAATAAGAAGGCAACACCTGTTATTGGAAAGTTTATGATAATATAAGCAAAATTTCATTGCATCCTTAGAAATTAATACAAAGTTTAAAAAAGACAACAAAAATACCAATTTATGTTGATATAAGTTTTAGGGGTTTTCATAAAAATATGGTGTGGTATACGTGATATGCGTGGTAAAACTCACTTTGAAAAGAATTTCAAGTCTCTATTTTCTAAAATTCTTAAGGGCAAGTTTTTTAAGCAACTAAATTATGATATAATTAAGAAAATAAATCGAACTTTATTTGGGGGATAAAAATGATAAAAGAGATGTATAAAGTAGAACAATATTCAGAAATCATAGAGGTTTTTGAACTGGAAAACGATCTAAAAAAATTTACTATTGAAGATTTGGTAATTATTTCATATTCTTATGTTGCATTGGAAGACTGTGCAAAAGCATTGAATCTTTTATTAGATATTATAGATGATGAAGCTTTAACACATAATGATAGAATTTCAATTAGAAAATTTGCCTATGAGATATTAATTAAAAATAAAATAAGATGTAATGGAGACATGAAACTTATACTTTTTGAAAAAATCATTCACTATAGTATACCCGAAGAAGAAAAACTGAATATTGTTTTCATTAAACAAGCCATGAAAAGTATAAAGGAAAAAGAGCAGATAAATTACGAAAAGCTATTAGTTTGGCTTCTTAGATCTGATACCAAATATTTAAATAAAGAACCATATAAGAATCAAAAATTTAGTGATTATGATATGCACCATTTTGATATTTTAAAGGCATATTGTGAACTTGGAAAAATCGATGAAGCCAAAATATTTTTTGATGAAGCCATAAAAAAAATAGAAAATGAAGAGCTTCGAAATCTTGTAAAGTATAATATGTCTAAATTGCTATTTTCAAGAGAACAAGGGAAGGACGCTTTAGACATATTGAAAGAATTATTAATTCATAAAAGAATCAAGTATTATTTGTACTTGCCAATTAGACACCTGTGTGATGATGTTGAAATAGTTACATCATATATAATCGAAATTCTTAATGTGGGTATAAAAAATGATGAATTATATATATTAAAGTACATATTTGATTGGTTTGGGAAATACTATCCAGAATTCTATATCAATGAGATAAAACCAAATTACAATTTTGATGGTAAATTAGTCATTGAAACAAAAGCTAAAGATGAAGTCTGTAAGAAAATACTTGATTTTTGCAAAGCTGTTTCTAGTAATTTGATTCATAAAGGAATTGTTAGCAATGTTACAAAGTCAGGAAATGCTTTTGTAAGGTCAATAATAGATAATAGTTCAGTATTTATACCAAAACAGTTTGCTAAAAATTTAAAGGTTAAGCAAAAGATAGAATACTTAATAGTTGAATCTTATGATAAGGCTAAGAAAACTAATAGTTATACAGGAATTGTTTTAAAAGGAGGATCTGTATGAAAAAATTCTATGCAGTTAAAAAAGGTCATAAACCAGGTATTTATGACACGTGGGAAGAATGTAAAGAACAAATAGAAGGATATAAAGGACAAGAATATAAGTCATTTAAAGATAAAGAAGAAGCAGAAATATATCTTAAAGCTGAATCACCTGAGAATAAATCAGAAAAAACCATTGAGTTGTTAGTTGAATGTAACAGTCTAAATGCATTCACTGATGGATCATTTGATGAAGAATTGAATATATCTTCATATGGAATTGTGTATATAGATTGTAATGGTAATGAAGTTACCAAAGGGGGGTTTATAGAAGACTCTTATGGAAGTAGAAATATTACCGGTGAAATTGAAGCCGTGATTGAAGCTATTAATAGAGCAATTTATTTCAAATACAATACAATTAGAATTTTTTACGACTATAATGGAATTGGCAAGTGGGCCAGCAAAGAGTTTAAAGCAAAAACACATGTAGCAATACGTTTTGTCAATTTTTTAAAGGAAGTTAAAGATAAGATAAATATTGATTTTATGCATGTAAAAGGGCACTCGGGCATCAAGTATAATGAGTTAGCTGATACTTTGGCGTCAAATGAAATAAAATCCTTGAAACCATCAGTGGAAACAAAGTGGGGATTTACAAGTTATAGATATAGTGATAAAGACATCATTAAAATGCTAAAAGAAATGAAAGATGCCTATAGTAATTTTGAGTATACCTTTGAAAATAAGAGTAATCATGTAATTTATAAATGTTTTTATGAAAAGGCAAAAATCGTTATTACTAAATACAAATTAGAATCTGGTAATGCATTATTAGTAGAGAGAGGAAATAGTGAGCCGCTTTTCGCGTTGGTAGTTTCTCATCTAAATGATTTCGGTAGAGTAGAAAATATTTTACCTATATTGAATGCACAGTTTAAAACTAAAATTGATAAAGAAGGATTAGAAAACGCATTATTTACTATTGCTCCAGTTTTTAAGAGTAAAAGAGTTGATATCCAAGTATATAGATTGATAATTCAAGCAATGTATAATTATGTACAAGATTTTGAGGATTTTGGAGATTTGAGTTATTTGATTATCCCTGCAACACGTGCATTAGAAGGGCATTTAAAAGTAATGTTTAAAGAAGTTTTAGGTATATCAGTAACTGATGGCAGTTTTCACTACTTCGATAAAGACTCATTAGGAGTGTACACATTACAAAATGCACATAAAGTTATTGGTAAAGAAAAAGAAGTAAAACTAATAGAAGAGAGCTATAATCTATACACAGGCACAAGACATGTCTACGCGCATTTCGGGAATCCAGAATTACAAGACACTAGATTTTTGAACTCAGAAGATAGTAAAGAGAAAATTAAAGATATCATAATTACTATAAGTAATTATTACTAGGGGTGATGATGTTGGAAAGACATACTGTTTTAGAGCGAAATAATGATATAGTCATGATTGCTCTTAATACCATCTATGACTTTGAGAGTATTATCAAATTAATTGAAGACGATTTAAAAACAAAGAAATTTAATGGATTTCTTGTTTTTGATTATTTGCTATCATGTGTCTCAAGGACTGCTATTGATAGGTTTATTGGGTATAAAGTCATAAATGGAAAAGTATCTTATAACGAAAAATATATTTTCTTGAATACGAAATATGATTTGAACTCAATTGGCGACAAGCACTTCATGAATGTTGATTCAAAAATTATTGAGGCATCATTGCTATCAACTAAATCAAAAGAAACATATATCCAAAACAAATCGATTAAATTATAATCTATTATTAAATGGAGGGGAAATGGCAAACAGACAACATTATGTACCCAAGTTTATAATTAACAGGTTCAAAATTAAAGGAAAACCGCTATATTATTATAATTTTGAAACCCATGAGTACAAAAATAAAAGTGATAAAGTTTTTTCTAAATTTAAAGGCTGGGATAATGACTTTGAAAATAAACTAAAACATATAGAAGATACAGTTTCTAATCTTATTAGTCAACTGGTGAATAGTAATCTTTCAACTGGAGTTGCACTGGAAATAAAAAGTATGACTATAGATGAAAAACAAGCATTATATACATTCATGTTAATTCAAAGTTTTATTAATCCAAACAAGACTAAAGATAAAATGTATTTTGATAACATTAAAAATTTAATCAACAATAAAGTTGGAAGAAATTTGAAACTAAAATTTTATTATTTTAAGATATCGAAGATTGCTGAAGTAAACAAGATGTTTGTTTTGACTGATACTCCAGCGGTTCCGGAATGGGAATTTTCAACATTTGCAGAAAGTGAACCCGGGGTTTTACCACACTATTTGATTGTTAGTCCAAAAGAATTAATTTTTTATGGAGGAGAGCAGCAGGCAATTAAGTTATGTGAGTTTGCATATAATAAAACTAATAATTTTAATCTATTGAATATTGCGGTAAATAAAGGAAAATGTGAGATGATATCATCAAATAAAGTTTTGCTTGAAGCATTAGTAGAGTATTATATAAGTAATCACGATCAGTATAATACTAGATGGAATTTTAATAGATAGTATAATTTTAATCTCGATTTCAACCAGTGTCAGCTTTTGTTCGGGTCATATCGTAAAGGAAAAGTACATAATATTATGTTTAGCACGATATAAGATAATATCTGAGAAATGTGCTGATAATTTTAAGACAAGGGATTCAAAATTTAATATTAGTAAGAGTTAACATTAATGCATATTTTAAACCTATTAATAATTAACATAACGCTACCAAAACTATACGTGAAATAAAGATATTCATACCAGTCTAGTCTGTCAAACACTGAAAAAAACGTGAACCCCTACGGGTCACCATACTTAACCGAGTAGTCATTCTCACACGTGAGAGTGGCTTTTATTGTCTTTGATGAGCCATCGGTGCAATTAGAGGTTAAAAATGAAAAGTCGAAAAAATGACAATCTGACGCAGTGTCCATGAAAAGTGTGCTTGAGCTTAAAACTTATCTATAAATAAGTAGATTTCAAACGCAATCAAGGAATGATATTCAAGATTTTGAAAGTTACAGTAAAATTACAACTTATGTCTATATAAATTTGGAGGTGTCTCTTATTTTTGGCGTGGTACACGTGGTAGCCGTGGTAAAATTATATCTTTAGCCATTTTTCTCTTGATAAAATAATGAAGTGCAGGTTTTCTAAGGTTAAAGATTGTGGTATAATTAAGAAAATGTATAAGGTGGAAAAGCCTTGAATTATATTCAATCAGAAGCTGTTTTAGTGTTTATGCCACGCTAAAAAAAGAAACTTCAAAAGAAGGTATAGAGTCATCATTAAAAAAACATTTACTAGCCATCTTAAATAATGGCGATGATTATAAGACTAAACTGTTTAAAATTAGAAGAGATATTGCACTTAAGTATAAAGAAATGGCGTTTGGTTATACGTTTACATGGCCAATTCGATTGCATGGTGTTATAGAAAAGAAAAATGATGATTGGGTGATTAAACATCTACATAGTGTTGACTTTTTCAATGTCATCCTAGAGGATAAATGAAAGGATTTTTATGAATCAAAAGGAACAATCAATTTTATTTTGGAATCACTTTTTCGAAGAAAGAGAGCCAATATCCATAAAAAAAAGGGGTTTAGAAAGGGATTCGATATTAAACCGATATCTAAAAATTGTAGGAGATACATGCGAGAATGTGTTGGATATTGGATGTGGCACGGGCATATGTCTAATGCTTAGTAGCATTTTAGGATCTAGAATGGAAACTGGCATTGGATTTGACACTTCAACAAACGCCATTCATATAGCTAATCAGACTAAACGCTTGTCAAAGATAAAAGATTTGTTTTTTATTGTGAATGATGAATCTTTTTTAAGTACTTTAAAAGATGAGAGTTTTGATGGAATTATATGTTCAAATGTCATTGATGTGTTACCACCTATGATATCAAATGATATCCTTTTACACGTAAAACGCATTTTAAAACCTGGAGGTATATTTCTTTTGAAACTCAATTTTTTTCTCGACCAAACATTGATTGAAAAATATAAAATGATAGAAGTTGAAGAAAATTTATATGAGATGAACGGTGTGATTCGCTCATATAATTTATCAACAGAAGCATGGATTCAAAAAATGCAAGGTTTTGAAGTTCTCAAAGTTGATGGTTATCAAAGAGCAGAGGGATTGCCTCTTGATAGGATCATCTTGTTTTCTAAGAGAAAATGCCTATAATTTCGAGACTAGATTTGATCAATGGTAACCTAAAAGAATCAAACTCGATAGAATTTAATTCATCGTATTTCATCAAAAAAACTCTGACATGTTTGATGTACTGAGTTTTTTTGATAAAATATACTATATAACACTATAAATCGCAGGCATAGATAATTACATGGATTACTTTCTTCAATAAGATCTAAAATTGAATTTTTTTTGGATGCCATGTTGAAAAAGATGTAGTTCTTAGCTTGTGTGCTAAAATAATTTTTTAAAAAGTAATGAGATTTAATTTTCATTTATTAATCAGTATGAATTATTTTGGGGTTAACAATCTATGAAGCATGACATGATCAATTGATAAAAGATACGCCTATCTAATTTTTCTAGTCCACGCTTTAGGATCTTTATTAAACATTGTATTCATAGATAAAGTTATCAATGCATTAAGTTGATTAAATAAAGGGATATGACTATGTCGTTTTATGAGGTTTTTCCACTAATATTTCCAGGTATTTTAATCCAAGTGCTTTTTCAGTATGTTTACATCAAAGAAACCATTAAGACACATCATAAGCACGCACTTAAATCAGTTTTCCTTTCATTATGCATTGTGCTTTTTGGTTTTCCTTTTATTGCATATATGCACTATAAAAATAGAAAAGCACAAAACATAGATATTCATCCACTGAATAATATGACTATGTTTTATATGATTATATTCTCATACCAAGTATTTTCAATTCAGAATATCTTTAATAATTTAGATAAAACGTTTGGTTCATGGATTAGTGTTTTACTTGGTATATTGTATATCCTGATGATGATATACCATTTTGAGATCATAAAGTATAAAAAATACATTCGTTTTTTATTCGCATCAGTAATGATCATGACCGCTATGATAGTCGAAATGCTTATTTTTGAGTTTAATACACAGCTTATCTTAATCAATGTACTAGCACTCATTTTATTAAACACACCATATCACAAAATGATCATTGTTGTTATGTTTTCTTTAGGACTTTTAGCCATCACTAATATTTGGAAGTCGATTTATGTGTTTAATGGCGTCTTTAATGAGCAGACCATTAGCATTTTGATTGTTAATTTGGTTGCAGCCATATTAGTTTTCATCATCTTTTATAGCTTTAAAAGACAAATCCTTTTAAATGATCTACTGGAGGAGAAAAACAAAATCCTCTTAGAACAGCAATTAAAAATAGAAAAACTAAGCATAGAAACTGAAAGATATCGAATTTCTCATGAAATACACGACTCAGTAGGTCATCATTTGACTGCAGCACTTATCACATTAGAGAAGATGCTGGATGTAGATTTGAAGATAAATAAATCTGACTTAGACGTTGTGAGAACGCAGGTAAAAACTGGACTAAACCAAATTAGGGCGGTAGTCCATAACATGAATGACGTGGATTTAGATCATTTCGATCAAGCCTTGGACACGTTGCTTACCGATTTATTAATAGATCAACCTATTGATTTTCATATTGAAGTGGAAACAAAGATAAAGCTGCCTACCATTTATAAAAGATTCTTACTCAATACGACTAAAGAGTTTTCAACAAATAGTTTGAAGTATGGAAAACCAAAACATATAGATATCCTTATTACTGAAGAAAAAGAATATATAAATATTGTGTTTAGAGATGATGGCATTGGAACAGACAAAGTGACTTTAGGTTTTGGATTATCTGGAATCAAAGATACAGTCAGTGTTTTTGGTGGATTGTTGAAGATAGAATCTTCTTTGAACGAAGGATTTAGCATGCATATGAAGTTGCCTTTACCGAATGAGCGAAAGGATGATTTAAGTCATGATAAAAGTTATGTTGGTTGATGATCAAGCGATCATTAGAAATGGCTTAAAATCGATTTTAAGCCATCATCAAGATATATCAGTTATTGGAGAAGCAGAAAATGGAAAAGATGCTTATCTATTAGCTTATCAACTTAAGCCAGATCTCATACTAATGGACATTAGAATGCCTATAATGGATGGTGTAGAAGCAACTAAAATCATCAAGCATGAGTTCCCAGAGATTAAAATTTTGATGCTTACAACATTTGATGATGATCAGTATATCATCAAAGCTATGAACTATGGTGCTTCTGGATATTTATTAAAAGATATCGATATCGAAAAATTGAAAGATGCCATTTTTGATGCGATGAACGACCATGTTATTTTGCCAAATCAAATAGCGAAAAAATTATTCACGCATTTACCAACAATTGATCATCACTTAAATAAAGATGATTTCACATCAAGAGAACAAGATATTATAAAGCATTTGATTCAAGGGAAAACAAATCAGGAAATTTCAGATATCCTCTATTTATCTTTAGGCACAGTAAAAAACTATATGAGCACCATTTATACAAAGCTTGATGTTACAGATAGAAGCAATGCAATTATTCAATTAAAGAGAATTGGTTTTTAATTCAATTATATTTACTCTAGTCCTATAAGGACTTTTTTTTATGACTTCAATATGACTTTAGTCACTAAAGAAATAAAGACTAAGATTATAAAATGATAGGTGAAAGGAAGTGGAAAATATGTTTGATGACACAATGTTTTTATTATTTATTATGCCGTTATTGTTGATTCAAATTTCGTTAGCTATATATGTCATTTTATCGATTCAAAAAAATGGTGTGAGAAGTTTAAGCAAAACCGCATGGCTGTGGATTGGATTAGTCGGAGGTACGATAGGCTCAATTTTATTTATCATGTATGGGAAAGTTCGTGATTATCATGATTAAAGTCGAACACTTATCAAAAGAATTTAAAGATGTCAAAGCTTTAGATGATGTTTCATTTGATATAAGACCCAAGACAGTTTATGGCTTTATTGGAAAGAATGGGGCAGGCAAATCAACGTGTCTTCATTTGATATCTGGGTTTTTAAAGTGTGATCAAGGGACAGTCTCTCTTGATGACAAAAAAGTAAATACTTCTAATGTAGGTTACTTGCCAGAAGTACCTATTTTGTATGAGTGGATGACACCTCGTGAATTTTTAACTTTTTTATCCTTGGGAAAGCATCCAAAAAAAGTAGATGAACTTTTAGAAAAGGTGAATCTAAAGGAACACGAAAACAGAATCATGAGTAGATTTTCCAGAGGGATGAAGCAAAGAGTTGGACTTGCAGCAGCATTGTTAAAAGATAACGCAATCTTTTTATTAGACGAACCGACATCCGCACTTGATCCTGATGGTAGAAGAGACGTAATGCATATTGTAAAGATGTTAAAAAGAGAAGGCAAATCTGTTATTTTTTCATCTCATATTTTTTCTGATATTGAACATGTTGCTGATGAGATTATTATGATTCATCAAGGTAGATTGGTTTATAAAGGAAAAATGGATGATCAAAAAAACCAACATGACAAAATCTATCTTCAAATTGATTTATTAGATGAACCTAATCATCAACATATCAATGCTCTTTCTAATTTGGACGATGTGATAGCCATTGAGAGCAAGCAAAATAGATTAAAGCTTACACTTCATAACGATAAAGCATATCAAGACATCTTGTCCTACATTGCTAAATATCAGCTCAAATTTTCTAGAATTGAGTTTCTGAAAAAGACACTAGATGACTTGCTAACGGAGGTAACAAAGCATGAAGCAAATCTTTTATAAAGAAATACTTTATGGTATAAGAAACCAAAAATTTTTCATCCTAATGATTGTCTTTGTATTATTAGCGATTATGACACCATTGATGATGAAATATATACTCCCAGAATTGCTTTTTAAAAACATGATGGGACTCACTGAGCTCGAGATTGAAGACATACTTGATTTAACACAAAAAGGTGTTTTTGCATCGTTTTTAAGTGATTTTCTTGAAATTGGTACATTGGTTGTTTGCATCCTCTTAGCACCACTTATACCAAGTGAGTATCGTCAAAAAACCGTTTTGTTTACAAGATTATACGATATAAAAACAAAACATCAAGTACTTATTAAATGGGTTTTATATGGTTTATATGTATTTTTGATGGGGACTATTTCCATATTCATATGCTATACCTATACAGGTGTAATGTTTGAATTTGAAATCAGTTTTAATTATTTATTAAGGTTAATCATCTTTTATGGATTTTTTATGTCATTTGTAGTGAGTTTACTAATCTTAATTGGATCATACATGAAAAAAAGTGTAAGCACCATGATTATGACATATGCTCTAGTGATGATTTTATTTGGAATAGGCAATCTCTTAAAGATTGATATGTACATGCCGACCGGTTTAATGAATCTCATGGCAGTTACAAATGAATTAGATGTTATGGATTATTTCATACCAGCTATATCATCTATACTTGTGACTATACTAGCCTTAGTTTTGGCAATTAAAAAAATAGAACATATCGATTTGGAAAGTTTAGGTCAGAAATATGCATAAAATAATGATATTAATCAAACATCTTTTATTGTGGTTTTTGTTATGTGTGATATTATTATGGTTTCAATCGCCCAAACTAAAGTTAGATAAAAATGCAAATAGCTGGATAGATCAAGTAGATGAGATTGGTACATATTATATGAGACAAGAAAAGATACCTGGATATCAGTTAACTTATTTTAATCAAGGAGAGATAATCGAAACAATCTCAAAAGGTGTTTCTTCTAGGACACATAAAAAAAGGGTTGATGATCATACAGTATTTCATGCGCAATCCATGACAAAAACAATGACCGCTGTCATGATATTAAAACTTGTTGAAGCGAATCAATTATCACTTGATCAATCATTAGAAACCATTTTGCCCGAAGATTTCCTTAAGGAAATACCGAGCATTTATCACGATGTTACCGTAAGAGCATTACTGACACATCAAAGTGGCATGCCAACAGGAGATTATAACAAGATGTATGCTTTATATGACAATCACATCCCCTCTTTAAGTTCATCCATTTTGATGGATTTAGCAGATGAAGAAAGAAATAATGGGTTTCATTACTCGAATGTTGGCTATCATATATTAGAGATGATTATTGAAGAAAAATCTCAAATGACTTATAGTGCCTATGCAAAAGATGTATGTTTCTTTTTACCATCTAATGCCATTAATTTCGAACAAGAAGATCTCATCCATATGGATGTTTCATTTGGATATGATTTAAAGCATCAAGAAGTCGCACCTTACAGATATCCAGAACTTGCATCAGGGGGTCTTTATACAACTTCAAGTCATTATGCAACCTTTTTAATTGAACTATTGAAACACCAAATGATAAGTTCTGATTTTGTTGATTTAATGTTGAACATTGAAATCCAAGACATAGGGTATTATAACAATGTTTATCATGGCTATGGTCTTGGATTATTCATCAATCAACATCAAAATGAAAAAATCATATCACATGGTGGACAAGGTAGAGGATATATGGCATATTATCATGTCGATCCCTATGAAATGTCTGGGTTTGTTATTTTAACAAACAGTCAAAGAAGTTATCCCTTTTTTGCAGAGTTGACAGATGCATTTAATACCTATCATGATTTAGAGTTATCTGGTCTTTATAAGATTCAATGGGTGACAATTGTGCTTACATACTTATCCGCTTTATTTATATATATTGCAGCTAGACTCGTTTATTTAATGACAAAGATCAAGACAAGCAAGCTGTCAAAATTTGTTACACTTAATGGCATTTTATCCATATGCTTAATGATAGCTGTGATTATATTACAAAATCAATCTTATAATCTCTTATATGCAATAGCGCCTCATGCTTATGAACAACTTTTAATGATCATGTTTATAACAGCTTTATTTGGTACAGTGTTTGCATTAGCAAAACAACTTATAATTATGAGCAAAGGAGGTGAAAGAAGTGCTTGTAACACCTAAAGATCAAGTCGTTTTATTTAGAGTGCTTTTAGTCAATTATTTCTTATTATGTTTAGAACTTATAAGTGTAAGTTTGTATATGACAGTTTTAGAATCTGTATATCTACTCATTCCAGCATTAACATGTTTGGTTGTAACTATTATGTTGTGGCTATTATACTTACAAAAACTTTATTTGAATAGAAAACAAAGTGTGCATCCTAAATTAAAGCATCTTAGTTTAAGATTTAACAGATCACCACACAGCAATTTACATTTTGGGCTCATTATCTTATTGGAAAGTGCACTAGTGACATGGCTATTCAATTTGATGTTTAGTTTTATGGATTCTACTTGGCTGTTCTTTGTCATACTTGCATCAATTACCCTGGTTATGATTGTAATTATGATATCGCAGCATTTAACATCTAATCAATGGTTTAAAAAATCAGAATTGTACTAAAAAAGATATTTGGCTGATTTGATGCCAAATATCTTTTTACATTATATCATCCAGTTTGGAAATACAGATTCAAATTGATCATAAGCATCAATGATTCTTCTTGCTCGATTGATTTCATGTTGATATATATCCTGCTTTTCTTTAGAACCCCATCTGAGTGCTTGTATGAGACTAATTGCTAAGAACACCTTATGGAGTCTAAAAAAGCCAACCTTTTCAATAGAGGATAAATAACTATCGAATACACCTTTTACATAGTGTGGACTAATATCAAAATCAAATAGTTCTAGTTTATAGAATTCATCATGGATGATACCTACATGAGAGCCATTAAAATCGATCATATAAAGCACTTTTTGATCAATCAGTAAATTGCCCAAATGAAAATCACTATGCTCCATGATCGATGATACTGAAGGTATAAGATGAAGATTTTCAGATACATAAGTAGTTAGTATTTGATATTCTTTAGCACATGACTTTTGATCAAAAGGTGTCATATATTCAGTCATTTTTCGCTGTATGAATGAATCCAAAGGAACTTCTATTTTAAAGAGTTCATGAAATGATTTTAATAGCAATCCAGCTTTAGTTCCTAGATCGTACTGCTCATTTTTCGTTAAGCGTTGCATCATGTCAGAAAGCTTACTTCCCTTTATAAAACTGGTAATTAAATATACATTTTTTGCGTGTTGAAAATAATATAGAGGTTTTGGAGAAAAAAAGTTTTTCTCGTTAAGATAAGCTAATAATTCATATTCATGCTTAAGCTTATCATATGTTTGAGTTTTCTCACTTTGACGCATGAAATATTCAGTACCATTGACATCAGTGAGTTTAAACTTTTTGTCTTTTGTAAAACCCATACTAAGTTCTTCAATACACATTAAGTTAAGTTTTGTGTGTTTAGTGAGTACATTTTTTATACTAATCATGGATCTTCACACTTTGATATGGCTTTGATGTAAAGAGCAGTATGTCATCTAAGACTTCTACTGTTATCCAATCATCCATATTATCTTTTCTATCATAGATCAAAGATTCATCTAATTTAATGACATTGCATACTTCAATGATGGAAAGTCTTTTTTTTCCGATCCATCTTTTTTGTTGCTCATCGGTTAGATTTAAGTATGGTTGTTCTGATAAAATGATAGACTTAGATTCTTCATGAGTTAGAGGTGGTGAAAAATAAACAGAAGATACTGTAGCCTTAGCCTTTATCGTTTTTGTAGCGTCTGTTTCCACAAAATATAGTGTCTCACCTACATTAACTCTGCCATAGGGTAGTTTTCTACCTGTCGCACCTCTAATCAATTTCGTTTTCGTGCCATCTAGTAATTTTTGTAGTACCTTTGCTTTTTGATCGCAATACACTAAATGTATCATGTTATTTGTTCTCCTTTTTCAGTATGTATCATAGACATAAATATTTGATATACTTTCTTATGATGCATCTTGATTGGTATACCATCATGATGATTAAGAAGGATATGATCTTGACTATGATCTTTTAAATAACGGATGAATCCTTTTCGATTAAACCAATAATGAATGCCCCAAGATAAAAAACTCCATGTAGGTTGATAAGGATTGATTTCATAATCGATGTAATAGAGTTTGTTGTTTGCAATGATGAAATTTGTAGGGAAGTAGTCTATATTGAATCCTTTTTTTTCAATATGTTTAAACGTTGCGTATGTTTGTTGATAAAGTGCTAATGGGTATGGGTTTTTTGTGATAAACTCAGCTAATGTGACACCTTCAATGTACGATTTTATGAGGTATGACGCTTTTAAATCATAATAAATGAGCGTAGGGATATTAAGGCTAAACTGCTTTAATATATGATATGAGTTCAGTTCATCTTCGATTGTAAACGTATGACCATTTATAAAAGGCTTGTGATGCATTTTCTTATAGACGTAATATGTGCCATCACAAAGAATAAGATAGGAATCTCCACTTTTTCCAGAGCCAAGATGCTTTAAGATTTCACATTGATTGATCATGATTCATTGTTATCCTTCCTTTTATCTTGGAGTAAAGAAGTGTATTTATATATATCATGTATTAGGTTTACTTTATCTTTAATTAAAACAAATGGTTTACTTGATGCTATACATACTAAAATATGGTTTTGATTAAATGAGATTAAATGATCCATCATGTGCAAGTCATGGTGATTTTCTGCTTCAATGTTTATGATGAGGGGTATATCTTTTGAAGTTTTCATATGTTCTATGATGTCTTTAAATGGTTTAGAAGTGATCATATAAAGGGATTTAAAAACATATTTTGAAGAAAGGTATAAGGTGTGATCATAAAAAGTATCATCAGTCACAAAATGAAGATCATGCCAATCTCTTGATATGTGGTTTAAATGATGAATGATGTATGTTTCTATAGAGACTACATCTTGTTTTAAGTTCTTTGGGGCTAGTACTATCATACGACATCCAAGATTTGTCCAATATGTAAACATATCTTTTGATATATCATTTTTATTTGATAAAAGGAAGAAAACAACCTGATCAAACTTTGATATTTGATTATCTAGCACCTCAAAGCAAGCATTAGATAATAAATCTAATTGAATACTTTTCCAATGGTTTTTTAAATCATTTTTTTGATGTAAATGCTGCATTTTTTCACCTTCTTTAGTTTAATTATATAAAAAAAGGTATGTTTGAATATATGACTGTGGTCATATTGTTTGTCATATTTGATACTGAATAATATAAAGGTAAAATGATTTTGTAAATGGCGGTGCTAAAATGTAGTAAAATGGCGGAATGAAAATGTCATAATTACTACATTTTTTTGTATACTAAATTCATATGCACAAAGTGTCAATATTATTAAAAAATCAAGAACTCATATGCCTCCTTGGTGGAGGACTAACTGATTTCATCTAATATTAATCTTTACAAACCACCCAATGAGTGGTATTATATAGTTGAGGTGAGAAAATATGGATTTAATGATTAAAGAAGCTAGAGCAGAATATGGGTTAACTCAAAAAGAATTGAGTGAAATCACCGACATACCACTAAGAACCATAGAAAACTGGGAAAGTGGCAAACGCACACCTAGTCCATGGGTTGAAAAAATGGTATATAGTTATTTAAAACAATATCCCAAAAATCAAAACGGTATTGTTACCAAGACAAAAGGCATTTATGAAGTAAATCAAATCAAAGATGCTTTATTACCTTTAACTATTAAATATGATTTAAACAAGATTATTTTATATGGATCATATGCTAAAGGTAAACAAGAACCACTTAGTGATATTGATTTAGTAGTCGATGGAGACATAAAGGGCATAAAATTCTTTGGCTTGCTTGAAGATGTGAATAATGCATTGGTTAAATCAGTAGATCTCATCCATTTATCTCAAATTGATAATAATTCTGAAATCTATGAAAATATCATGAAAGGGCTTGTCCTTTATGAACGATAGAGATATTAAATGATTATCAAAGATTATAGTTCATATTGAATTTATTTTGGACTATATGAAAGAGATTAATTCAAAAGAAGAGTTTAATCAAAATCAACTTGTCATAGATGCAGTCGTATTCAATTTGTCACAAATTGGTGAGATATCTAGTTATAGAATTTCATCAAGTTTAAAAGATTCCGCTATAAATATTTCTTGGCATGAAATGTATGGTTTTAGAAATCGCATCTTTCACGATTATGATCAAATTAACATGAATGTTGTTTATGATACGGTTAAAGAAAATTTACCTAATCTATTAGTACAATTAATAAATTTGAAAAATGGTAATTAAGAATAAATGACATGTGAAAATTAGTTTGCTATAGTCAATAATAAAAATTTAATATAACATAGCTTCGTTAAAGTTTTTTGACAGTGCTATATCACTAGTGTACATATGTAAAGCTTTTCTTACAGTTAAGAAGAGCTTTTTAATGATTAACATGCAAGATTAACATCAATCATGTATAATAATACATAGATTAATAACAATCATAAAACCACTAAGAGAGGTCAACTATACGTGGAAACAAGAATTAACAAATACTTAAGTGAATCAGGTTATTGTTCAAGAAGAGAAGCGGATAGATTGATTGAACAAAAACGAATTAAAATCAATGGAAAACTTGCAGTAATCGGTTCAAAGGTAACAGAACAATGTTTAATTACTGTTGATGATAAACCTATTAAAAGACAAAATGAGTTTGTTTATTTGGCATTTAATAAACCAATTGGCATTACATCTACTACAGATCAAGCCATTAAGGGTAATATTGTAGATTTTATCAATTACCATAAGAGAATATTCCATATTGGAAGGCTTGATAAAGATAGTGAAGGATTAATCCTCATGACCAATGATGGTGATATCGTAAATCAAATTCTTCGCGGAGAAAACAATCATGAAAAAGAATATATAGTTGTTGTTAATAAAAAGATTACAGAAGATTTTCTTAAGAATATATCTAAAGGCGTTCCTATCTTAAATACAGTAACAAAACCATGTCAAGTTAAACAAATTGGGGAAAAAACATTTAAAATTATATTAACAGAAGGACTTAATAGACAAATAAGACGTATGTGTGATCACTTTGGTTATCAAGTTGTATCACTAAAACGTATTAGAATCATGCATATTCATCTAGATGTTCCAACAGGAAAATATAGAGAGTTAACAAAAAAAGAACTCGATCAATTATTTAAATTGATAGGAAATAGATAAGAAAAGGATGTGTTAATTTGAAATATTTCACAATGAATAATGGATTAAAAATTCCTGTATTAGGCACAGGAACAAATACATTTGGAAAAGAAAATAATGATTTTTATGGGAAAATCACTTATGATACAAAAGAACTTCTTTCTGCAATCCAATTAGGTTATAGACTCATAGATACCGCAATTTACTATCGTAATGAAGAAGTGATAGGGAAAGCCGTTAAAGAATCAATGATTGATAGAAGTGAGTTTTTTATTACTTCGAAAATTCCAGAGGATAAAGCATATAACGAAACTAATGAGCTTGTTGAATATCATGTCAAACAATCACTTAAAGCACTTGATTTATCATATATTGATTTGTATTTGATTCATTTTCCTCTTGAATCAAATGAAGAAAACCTACGCGTGTGGCGTGTATTAGAAACTTTTGTAGATCAAGGATTGATAAAATCTATTGGTGTGTCTAATTTTAATGAAGAACAACTTACTTATTTAATCAATCATGCGAGAATTAAACCCGTAATCAATCAATTTCAATCATATCCTGGTAAACATCAACAATCATTAATTGATTTTTGTAAAGCCAATGATATTATTCCTGAAGCTTATCAATCATTTGCGAAAATGGATGCTAAGACTAAAGATGTATTAATAGATATCGCAAAAACATATGATAAAACATGGAATCAAATTATTTTAAATTATCAAGTCAATGAAGGATTAGTTGTGATTCCTAAATCTCACAACAAAAAACATCAATTTGAGAATATTGATATTTTTGATTTCAAATTATCAGTTGAAGATATCGAGACAATTAGACACTTATGATCTTAAAATGCTCAACTCGGAAATGAAAAGAGCTTTTTTAATACAAAATATTAATTATTAATTATATAAACTCTTGAGTTAAATTATCTTTTTATGTTATAATTTAAAAAGATAAAGGCAAAACTAGAGCAATCTAGTGACGCAAAACTATAGGGTCTTACATAAAGATAGCCAGCTACCAAATTTATTTGGTATTTTTTTATGCAATTTTGGTGATCATATGAAAAGTATAACTCAAAAAAGAAAATCAATCATTTTAACTTTACTGATCATTTTGGTGATGAGTAATTTTACCATTACTTTTGCATATTGGGCAAGCACGATTCAAGGTAGTTTCACACAAAATAACGCCACAGTTAATATAGGAAACTGGCCGTTTGTTCCCCCTGGATCTACAGTGCTTACAGAAGAAGTATTAATAGATTTATTAAATGGAGACTTACCTTTAGATGGTGATTATGTTTTAGTAGGTGATATTGATTTATCTACTTATGAGAATAATGAGTTTGATCCAATCTCTAATTTCACAGGAACATTTGAAGGTAATGGTTATACCATTGGCGGTTTTACAATAAACAACACAAACACAACCCCAGGTACTGAAATAGGAATATTTATTAATACAGGTGTTGATTCAGAAATATCTAATGTAAATGTAGAAAATGTCACTGTAACCCAAACAGATAATAGTGGTGGAAGTAACACGAATGAAACTACATATATTGGTGTATTAGTAGGAACTAATAATGGGACAATATCAAATGTTGAAGTACTCGACTCACAAATTAATGGTGGTAACATAGTTAATAGTGGAATCTTTAATAGTAGTTCACTATCACTTTATGCAGGTGGATTAGTAGGACGAAACAACGGTACTATTATTAACTCTTATGCTAGAGTAAATGTTACATTAAATTCAAGCGTATCAACTTCATTTTTATCCTCTAGTACAGGTACAACTTATGTAGGTGGATTAGTTGGATACAATATGGGGACAATCAGTCAAAGTTATGCAACAGGTAATGTTTTAAATGATGTAGATACATCTACAGGTTTTTTAGCAACAGTTACTATAAATACTTATACAGGTGGATTAGTTGGCTTAAATGCAAGTGGAGGTAATGTTTTTGAAGTGTTTGCAACAGGCAATGTGACATTGGAAATTGAAGGAAATTCAGGATCTCAATATTTAGGTCGTGTTGTTGGAAGAAATCTAGGAAATACTTCTGAGTTATATAGACTAAATACTCAATTGATTACTACAGGTTATATTCAAAATAGCGCAAATACTATTTCTACAACTATAGAAAATCTACAATCATCAGTCTTCTTATCAGAAACATTAGGATTTGATTTTGTTAATGTTTGGGAACCTGTGGTTGGAGATTATCCAATCTTGAAAGAATAACATAAACATAATAAAGCTAAATTGATATTAATTATATATTTATGAAAATGGCGTAAATAATGGATCATCTATTTTTACTAATACTATTAAGCAAAAGAGATAAATAACATCTTTTGCTTATTTTTTATCTCTAAAGCTTCATCGTTCATTTACATTTATTAGATAAAAAGATACAATAGTTATAAACATTACGATTTATAAATACTAATAGATGAGGCATATTTAATATGAAAAAAAGCATCATACTTTTATTACTTGTAACAATTTTTTTAATGGGATGCGAAGAAAAGACAATACGTGTTTCTTTTAACATAGAAGGATTTGATGTTAAATCTATTGATGATATAGATGTTTCAATCGGAGATGATATACCTCTACCAGATCTTAATGAAGCATGGTTTGAATTCCAAGGTTGGTATCTAGATCCAAATTATGAAACGAAAGCAAATAATCTTGTGGCTGGTGAAGAAAACATCACGCTTTATGGATATTACGAACCTACATTATCGATTGCAATTGTTGGTGATGATACTTTATACGATTACGATGTTGTCTTAAACCAAGTGATTGAATATGCAACAAATTACGATCGCATCTATAAAACATACAATGAATCTTACGAAAAAAATTCTCAAGAAAAAACTTATCAATCAATTGAAGAAGCAATCAATGATGGTGCAAAAATTATCATTTTAACATCTCATTACCTACAATCTGAAGCAGTATATGACGCACAATCTCAATACCCAAATATCACCTTTGTATTTTTAGGTGAAACCCCAAAAGAACATTATTATTATGGTCCTTCATATATATCTTCAAATACATTAGTTACAAGAACACCATCAGAAAACAGTGCTTTTCTAGCTGGGTATGCTGCAGTTATGGATGGAAAGCGTAGCCTAGGTTTTTATAGTGATAATGGTGAGTCGTCATTTAGTTCAGGAACTTCATTTATTGCAGGTGCATATTATGCAGCTGATGAACTTAGTGTTTCAATTAGTATCAATGAAGATGCATATAAAATTATAGATCAAGAATCATCAAGATTACTTTTTAGAAGATATTATTTAAGTGCTTACAATTCAGGGACTGAAATATTTTACACAGATAGACACATAGAAGACATTGAGTTTGAAGGTATTAATGAGCTAGAAAACAAATATTTAATCTTAAGCGATAATCATATGGCTTCAACATCAGAAGTCGTCTTAGGATCAATTACTCTAAATTATTCAAAAACTATAAATCAAATTTTAAATAACTATTTTAATAGAGAATTTATAGGAGGCATCATGATGCCTTTAGCATGTGAACTAGATATAGATAATTCTAATTTCACTAACTTTACAAAAGAAGATCAAATAAGTATATTAACAAAACTAGAACAAGGTTTAGTAACAATACCATATGATTATGAATCTTTAATGGAATTTTTAGCTACATTAGATAGTGCGGATGGAGTTACTTTTAACAAAGATCTTATTGAAGGTATTCAACCTTATTAATATAAATTGAAACCAAAAAAACATATAAGTTATTAAGATAAATTGATTATTTTGATAATTAGGCATATAATATATAATTATAGATTGGGGGATATTCATATGAAAAAACTACTTTTAGGATTAGTATTCATGCTATCTGGTGCAATCATCATCGCAGGTGCTCTTATTGCAGGAGGATCTTGGGCTGGTGGATTAGGAGCTGGAGGATATTTTTTGAGTATATTTGATTCTAGTGAAGCAATAGGTTTTACACTGATTGGTGCATTACTGTTTTTTATTGGGCTCATGGTTTCAATTAGTGAAGTATTAAATAAAACTAATGAGTAAAAGGATTTAACTTATGAACAAGAAAGTAAAACTTATTACAAACATCATCATGTTACTTGTGCTCTTTTTTGTTTTGCTTTATCAATCTTTTAACATATTATCATTAAGTATTACATTTAGTCCTTCCATTGTTATGGATATCATTTTTTACTTTATATTATTTATTGCACTAGCAATTATTATTTTATTCATTTACTATTTACCAATTTGGCTGGTTTTTGAGATATCAACCATTCATATCAATTTAACAAGCTTAAAGCTTAAATATTCAAAAAAAATTTATATCATTCAACCATTTTTAACAAATAAACATATACAGTTATTTAAATCATTTAAAGTCATTCGTTGTTGATCCATTCTTTTTTACCATAAAAAAAGAAAATAAAGAAAGGATCAATAGATGAAAAAACTTTTAATTATCATAACAGGAGTTTTAGTTCTCTTGTTTTTAAGCACATATTTATGGAATCAAAATCAAATCATAACCATATATTTTAGACACATTAGTATGCTTGCTGCTATAGGCATCTTATTATATATGCTTATGAATAAATTATCGGAATATTTAACACATAGATTTTTTATTTATGGTGCAAAAGAAACTATATTATATATATCAAGTGTTAGTGTTTATACGATTGTTATTGTTCTAGCAGCAATCGTTCAATATAAATATATCAACTATAGTTATGTATTTCAAGACACTATTCAATGTAGTTACTATGATCCATATGATCATTTGATTTACAATAGTTTTTTTGAAAATGAATGTCAAACACCAACTATCTACATACAAAATGAATCTATTTTATATATGCAATTTGACTATGAGGAGAAAATAGAAACTTTTGAAACCTATGATTATCAAAATCAAAAGAATCAACTTAAAGACAGAGCAAGAAAAGGATTTATAAGCATATATATAGAATATGATCATTCTGTCATTTCATATGTTGAGACTGAAACTGTTTATTATACCGTTCATTTAACAGATGAAGATATAGAAAGTGGTGCAGTCACAAGGCAAATAGATACTATGAGACTAACAAAAGATGACACTTTAACTTATGTATTTGATACTGCATATAAAGTAGTAGAATTCGCGAATACCACATATGATGATATTATGTCTTATGATGCCAATCAAATTGAATTTACTGAAGATAATCATCGTCTTATGACATATGTAGCAACCAAAACAAATGAATATGACGATAAAATTACATACACGATGCAAAAAGAAGAAATTATAAATGATCAGTTGATCAGCAAAAGAATGTTTGATTATCATATCATTAAACCAAATCATACGGGAATGTATCAAGGATATGATTATATCATTGACAGAAGTAAACATGACTCTAAAAATGAAACAGCTATTCAATTAAATGAAGAAAGTATTTCTGTCGTAGATACACGTGATATATCAAGATACACATATAAACACACACAAACCTATAAACTTAATGACGGTCATTTCATGTTTGATTCAAAGGTTAGCAACAGCAAGGGCTATCAAATTGTTGATAAATTTATTGAAGGCTATGGACCACTAACAGGATTAGAGGAAATAGACTACTCATATCACTTAAATGTTTTAACTTTCAGGAAAGATAATAAACTACTATACCATATGATATCTGAAGATTATCCAGTAGAAAATTATCTTGATCAATATTTTACGATAGAAGAATCTTCAATTGGAATTGTTGCAAAAGAATTATTTTTTCATAGAGGATCATTTTGGCAGTACCTATTTAATAACAACGATATATCGGAACTTAGTTTATTTGATGTTATGCCAGCATATGGAGATGTGATATATCATCAAAGAAAACAAATCGATCCATCATATTTCAATCTTAGACTTCAAATGAATAGCTTTTATTATACCCTTCCAATATTTATCGAAATTCATGAACAACAAGATTAAACAATTCATATAGATTCCAAAAAGGATTAACAGCATGTTATATGCGTTAATCCTTTTTTATCAAACATTTTAAATTAGGAAAAAAATTATTTGAACTCTCACATAATTTCAATATTAAATATAAAAAGTGTTACAATAATAGCAGAGGTGATTGAATGAAAAAAGAACTTATTAAATCAAATTTTTATGAAGCAGTAAATGGTAAGTGGTTAGAACAGGCTGTTATCCCAGGTGATCAACCATCGATCTCAGCATTTTTAGAACTTCATTTAGGCATTGAAAAAACATTGATGGATTTAACATCCACATGGGAAAAAGAACCATCAAAGCTTAATGATAATTTAAAGAAGTTTATCAAACTTTATCAAATGACTAAAGATTTTGATAAGAGAAAAGAACTTGGAACTAAACCTTTTGAAGTTGTTTTAAACAAAATTAAAAACTTAAACAACTTAAATGAATTAGAACAAGCATTTGTTGATTTATCGCTTGAGTCAATTGAAGTACCATTTGGATTTGCGGTTATGCAAGACTTTATGAATAGTAATAATCAAGTCTTATATTTTGGAGCATCCAATCTATTTTTACCTGATACAAGTTATTACAAAGATGAAAATACAAAAAAACAACTGATTGGCCTATTTACAAACGCAACAACACAGTTATTAACTTTATATGGTTTTTCAACTGAAGATATTAATCAGTTAATCACTGAAGCGCTAGCTTTCGATGAATTATTAGTACCTGTTACTAAATCAAGTGTTGAAAGAGCTGATTATGTCAAAATGTATAATCCGTTGAAAAAATCAGAAGTTCAAAAATTAACAAAGACTTTTGATGTCATGGGTAAAGCTGAAAGTTTAGTCAAACAGTCAGTTGATCAATTGATTGTTATGAATCTAGATTTTATTAATGCTTTTGAAAATATTATTAATGAATCAAATTTCAAATTAATTAAGTCTTGGATGATTGTGTCTAATGCACTTAGATTTGCATCTGATTTAACAGATGAAATCAGAATTGCTGGTGGTGCATTTGGAAGAGCTTTATCAGGGACTAAAGAAGCTCAAAGTAAAGAGAAATTTGCTTTCTATCAAGCTTATAATAGATTTAGTCAAGTCGTCGGCCTATATTATGGTGAAAACTATTTTGGACCTGTTGCTAAACAAGATGTCAAAACGATGGTTCATGAAATGATCGGTGTTTATCAAGAACGCATTACTGATAATTCTTGGTTAAAAGATAAAACAAAAGAAAAAGCAATTAAAAAATTATCAACACTTACTGTACATGTTGGATATCCTGATGAACTACCTCTATACTATGATAAATTTGAAATAAAAGGATATGAACAAGGTTCAGATCTAATCCAAGAAAAATTAGCGATGACTAAAATCATTAACGAGTATGATTTTGCAAAATACAATAAAGAACCAAACAAAAATATTTGGGGCATGCCAGCAAGTATGGTTAATGCTTACTATAGTCCTACAAATAATCAAATTGTATTTCCAGCAGCAATCCTTCAAAGACCTTATTATAGCTTAGATCAAACACCATCTGAAAACTATGGTGGTATTGGTGCAGTTATGGCACATGAAATATCTCATGCGTTTGATAATAATGGTGCGAAATTTGATGAAACAGGATCATTAAATAATTGGTGGACCGATGAAGACTTAAAAGCTTTTGATCAAAAAGCTAAAGATATGATTGCATTATTTGAAGGTGTTGAAACAGGTTTTGGTCCATGTAATGGAGAACTAACCGTTTCTGAAAATATCGCAGATAGTGGTGGATTAAGATGTGCATTAGAAGCTAGTAAAAAACGTAGTGATCACAATCTTGATGAATTCTTCTCAAATTGGGCACGCGTATGGCGTAATAAATCATCTGTAGAATATAGTCAATTACTCTTAAGAGTAGATGTTCACGGACCTTCAATTTTAAGAGCTAATATGCAATTAAGCAATATGCCTGAATTCCAAGAACTATATCAAATTAAAAAAGATGATAAAATGTTTTTACCAAAAGATAAAATGGTAAGTATTTGGTAATAGAAATCTCTTAAATATATGACAAAAGCTCTTCCAATATCGGAAGAGCTTTTATTGTTTATATCTAGGCATTAAAAATCAGATAAAGCAAGTGCTGCGAGCGCGAGTATAAAATAAATGACAAGCATGATTAAAATTTTTTTAAGTGTTTCAACAAAGCCTAATCTACTTACAAGAAAAATGATAAACAAAATATTAACAAAAGGAAAAGGGATTAGAAAAAAGACTATCACCCATTCAATAAAGCTAAATTTTTTTTGTTTAAATAAGTTCATAAATTTCAACTCGCTTTTTTTTCATTATAATAGAATTCTATTAAATGCTCATGATATTTGCTTAAGCGAATATGATTTGATACTCGGTGATTTGTGATATGATTTAATTAATCAAAAAAAAGAATATTAAATTTAAAAAAAAGGAAGAGATTATATGAACAAATTTAACAAGATTTTATCTTATTTAAGTGGTATTTTAGCTATAATTGTAAGTGTTATTTTTATTCAGCAAAAGCTTTTAACAGATCAATCAGGTGATTCTTGGCAGGATTTAGGGTTCTTTTTAAGCATGCTCATCTTTTTAGCGATAGCAATTATCCTCACTATGATTTATCTTGCGATCGGTTTTAAACTTAAATTTAAAAATATGAAACCTTATACAATATCACACTTATCATTTTTAGGATTAAGTATTATCTTTTTTGTTATAAGTCTTTTATAAGCTCTTTTTAGTTTCTTTTTATACCAATATGTTTAGAAACACAAAGCCACTTACTATTTTATATATATGGGAAAAGTGATATAATAAAGTATATAAATGAATTCTATATTTTAAATATAAGTTAGATGGAGGGGTTTTTGTGAGAAAAGATTATGGTTATCAACGAAATTTTTGGAACGAAAAAACAAGAGACCAAGAAGAACAAATACCAAACACTGATAGTAATTCAATGAGTATATCGATGTACATTTTTATAGCTCTTTTTATTGGTGCACTGGTTTTAATTTATTTCTTAGTTTCATAAAATGATTTTTATTAATTATATGACAAAAATTTTAAGTCCATCTTTTTTGATGGACTTTTATCATGCATATTAGATTCTATGATAAACTTTTTAAAGTTCCATGATATAATTATTCTAAATAGATAAACAACATCATAAACACTAAGATTTATATCATGTATAGATATGTAAAGGGGTGGGTTATTTGAAATATTATCGTAGCCATAATGTATTTTTTTTGTTTATTACTATAATTATTGGAGTCATAACAATTTTAGCTGCATATTTTTATAGTAAGACTTTTACGGGCACTTTTTCTATATCAGACAACCTAGAAGATCCATCAATACCAAGTATTTCAATATCTGATGATCATACATTTTCATCATTAACGACAACTTTATCATCGGAGCTAACTTTAAATCAGCATAGTACAACATTTGATGATATTAACCTTTATGAGATTATGCAAAGTGAAGGACAATCCATAGATTTAGAAGAAGAATTTTTGGCATATAGTTTTTATGTTAAAAATACAGGATCAACCAATACAAATATTGATTATTTCATGAGACTTGTAAATTCAACGCATAATATGGATGAATTTATTAGAATCTTAGTTATTGAGTATGATTTGAGTTATAAGATCTATCAAAAAGAAGATCTAATCAATGATGAAAGTAAAGTGGATGATAATGAAA
>Ga0265293_10001540_pt1 | contig 49997 bp, 38 predicted proteins | sample Munlanlewell138R_FD_192505 | JGI IMG/M metagenome (GOLD analysis project Ga0265293, IMG submission 192505) | Leachate microbial communities from a municipal landfill in Southern Ontario, Canada - Leachate well 138R | ecosystem: Engineered > Solid waste > Landfill > Unclassified | place: Canada... | reverse complement strand
ATCAATGTTGTTGACATACGGGTTCAAGTACCAAATGCCCGGTCTATATATACGCATGTTGTATCCCAAACGAAGAGTTTGCGTCATGCTCATTTGGTAAGATAAAGCTAAGGAAGGAACAACATCAAGAAAATTGGTTTTTACCACCGAATCATTTTGACTAATAAAGTTAATGTTTTGATTGGTCTGTTCGGCACGTAAACCTGCTTTTAGTCCAAATTTATCTTTTTTGAATCCATAGCTGGTATAACCTGATGCGATGTATTGATCGTGCTGGAAGTCGTTTTTCCGACTTACATCGGGTTTCCACTCATTCGTGGGAATATCCAAATACATGTTATTACCAAAGCTGGAGTTGTCTCTGTAGATATATTTTAATCCTGCTTCAATGGTGTGATTCTCCGTCAATGGATCCACATAATCGATTTGTCCGGTATGCTCTTTCCCATCTGCTTCATTGGAGTTTTTCATTTTAAAATCTTGAGGTCTCAAAATGGGAATTCCCGTAATGTTACGAGTTTCAGTTACACCGTCGCTATTATTTGGACTGCTCCCATAACGATAAGATAAAGTGAGCAGCTTTCCTTTTTTCTTAAACGATCGTTGATAATCGGCTGATATATCGAGGGAGCCATATTCATTGGTGCTTTCCGAAATTCTATCGTAATCGTAATTGTAATTTCCGGTAGAATTTACATTTGTATTGGTTGTGCTGGTCCCGTTTCCTTGATATCCGTTCAACGAAATACTGAACAAATTGAGTGAATCCATCTCGTAGCTGAACAATACACTCATATATCCACCTGTGCCGTCGTATCCGGACAAACCATTTTGTTTTAAAACTGTTTCGGGCTCAACAGAAAAGTCTCGTCTTTCGAAGCTCGATTCGCTTTCAGGCGATTTAAATCTATAGTAATTTCCATTTCCTGTAACCCCAAACTTACCATATTTCAGTGTAATATACCCGTTTGCATTATATCCTCCACGAGAATCAGCACCGGCTCCCACAGAACCCACGTAGCCATCATCAACACGTTTATCGGTAACGATATTTATAATTCCACCCACACCTTCGGCATCGTATTTGGCACCGGGATCAGTAATTACTTCAACATCTTTTATACTGCTTGCCGGCATGCTCTTAAGTACCTGCGAAGGATTATTGGCAAGCATGTTGGATGGTTTACCATTCAAATATATCTTGAAGTTTGAGCCTCCTTTAAGCTGAACATTATCGTCTGCATCCACTGTAATCAATGGAACTTTGCGAAGCATATCCAGCACGTTGGAAGTAGCCGACTCAGGGTCATCTTTTAGATTGTAGGTCAGCTTGTCAATTTCTACTTTTACCAAAGGTGTTTGCGCTACTACGCTCACTTCGTCTAATTGCGTAGATGACTCTTCAACAATAATTTTGCCCAAGTCGACTACTTTTTCATTTACCGATACTTTCACTTGTTTCACAAGTGTGGTTTTACCAACATATTGAAACGCAAGAAAATAATCACCCGGTTTAAGTTTTGATGAAAAAAAACCTTTTTCATCTGTAGCGAATCTATTGAGAATCTCTTTTTGATTAGCATCTTTTGAAACTGAAATTGTGGCAAAGGGAAGAAATTCATTCGGCTCTTCACCTAACAACTGCCCTTTAACTACTATATCTTGTGCATGTACAAAGGAGAATGAAATTAGAATCAATAAAAAGAATAACAGATATTTTCTCATAAAATTTGAAAGTAAAAAAATTAATCGCTAAAGATAACTACAAAGAGGTTTTGGAAAGAATCCGATAATTAAATTTACCTGTAATCAGTTGGAATTTACACTAATTTAACGTTGGGATTGTTTTTAAACATGGGAAGAGGGATAGGATAGGCGTTTGAACCTATAAATTTATTACTTTTGTCTTTAACTCGTTTTTTCAACGTTACATTTAAAACAAATTCCAACTAACCAAAATAGTATATGCTTTCAATTTTCTTATTCATACTATCCGGCGTTCTTGTGGGTTATCTTATCCGTAAAAGAACGTTTGTTAAACACGTTAGTTCAATCATAAGTGTTATTATTGTTTTATTACTATTCTTTTTAGGGGTTGCTGTGGGAGCTAATCGCCAAATTGTAGAAAGCTTTGCCAATATAGGACTCGATGCATTTGCTATTGCTTTTGCAACAACAACGGGAAGTGTTTTGTGTGCATGGTTCGTGTACAACCGATTTTTCAAAGAAAAAAAGAAAACCCCATGAAACAATCTCTGATCTATCTTTCGGTTTTTGCATTAGGTGTTTTGCTTGCTATTCCGGGCATTATTCCGGTTTATTTCATTGAGAACGATATATCGAAATGGATTCTTTTCACACTTCTTTTTTTTGTTGGAATACAAATTGGCGCAAGCCGAAATATATTGAAAGTAGTCAAATCTGTTGGATTAAAAATAATATTAGTCCCGGTGGCTACCACAATTGGAACTTTCGTCGGAGCCATTACAATAAGCTTTATACTGAATGAACGAAGTGTGACTGACTGTTTGAGCGTTGGTGCCGGTTTTGCTTATTATTCGCTTTCGAGTATAATAATTACCGAATATCGTGGAGCTGAACTTGGAACAATAGCACTCTTAGCAAACATTATTCGCGAGTTCTTTGTTTTATTGCTTGCACCCTGGATGGTGAAGTATTTTGGCAATCTGGCTCCCATTTGTGGAGGAGGTGCAACAACCATGGACACCACGTTACCCATTATCAGCAAATATTCCGGTTCGGATTTTGTGATCATAGCACTGTTCCATGGTATAATTATCGATTTTTCGGTACCCATTTGGGTTAGTTTCTTTTTGAGTTTTAAGTGAGCAGTGCTATCAGCTATCAGCTATCAGCAATCAGTTAACAGCTATCGACTTACGATCTTGTGCTCAACTAAATAAATGAACACATTCAAATAGAGATTTAATAGATTATAAATATTTTTTTCAATGAAAGCTGCTTTTTTTATTACCGCATTACTAATTTTCCTGGCTGCAAACTACTATGTTGCAGTAAGGTTTTATCAAATGATTCCGGAAAATATTTTGATGCAAATTGTTTTTATAACAATTATCTCAATTTTTATTGGTTCTTTGCTTCTCTTTTTCCCTCTCTATAAGACTCTACCATTCACTGTTAGCGCATGGTTATACAGAATAGGAACGGCTTGGTTTATTGCATTTATCTATTTTTTGCTAATCTTTGTTATTCTGGATCTATTGAAAGCATCCAACAGCATCTTTCGCTTTATAAACAAAGATCTGGTGATCTCTCTGACTCATCAGAATTATCTCTCGTTTTTCAGTATAATTGGAATAGTGGTACTGCTGCTTTTTATTGGTAACCTGAACTATCACAAAAAGAGAAGAGTGCATTTCGATATCGAAACATCTAAGCTTCCGCCCGAACAAGGGCGAATAAGAGTTGTTGGCATTAGCGATTTACATTTGGGATATACTATTGGAGCAAACGAACTGAAAGAATGGGTTCAACTCATCAATAGTGAGAATCCAGATATTGTTGTCATTGGAGGAGACTTAATCGATAATAATACCGAAATAGTTTTCGACATGAAATTAGATCAAATTCTCAAAAACATTCAAGCTCCGCTTGGAGTATATGCATGTCTGGGAAATCATGAGTATATATCGGGAAAACGTGAAAGTATCCGCTTTCATGAAATGTCGGATATACATGTTTTAAAAGACACCATTTTTAATGTCACTGATAATATTACGTTGATTGGACGAGATGATGTTTCAAATAAAAACCGAAAGCCGTTAAATGTCATTGTAAATGGAGTTAATGAGAACCGATTCAAATTACTGTTGGATCATCAGCCCTTACATTTGGAAGATGCCGAAAAAGAAAAAATAGATCTCCAATTTTCCGGTCATACACACAATGGACAAGTTTTCCCGTTTTCATTAATTGCAGAATCTATGTTTGAAAATCCACATGGAATGATTCAAAAAGGGTTAACCTCAATTTATGTTTCTTCCGGTTTAGGAATATGGGGCGGCAAGTTCAGAATTGGCACACAATCGGAATATACCGTGTTTGATATAATTCACAAACAAAACTAAAGAAGTAGTTATGACAGTATATTTTTATGCCCTGTTTGTGCACCTTTCGTTCAATGTTTACATCTTTCTAAAAGGTGTGAGACTGTTAGAAGAAAAGCGAGTTTGGCGTGCAATTTTTGCTTCGTTCTTTATACTCGAATTTGTTTTGTACTTAATCGGGCTTTATTTTCAATCAGTTTTACCGGCTAATATTGTGCGATTCCTTTGGTTGATGGGTTCAACCTGGATGGTTTTTATTTTCTATATGACATTAATGTGGTTTTTTATCGATTTAATGTTCTATTTAAACTATCGAAAGCCTTTTATGGGCAACTACCTAAGCGATAATCCGCGAACATCGGGTGCTATCTTTTTTGCTGTTACAATTTTGTCTATCGTAATTATAATGTATATGGGCAGTTATCGTTTTAGAAATCCTGTTGTAACAGAATTAGAACTAAATATCAATAAAGATGCCGGCAACCTTTCTTCGCTGCGAATTGCAGTAGTTAGCGATTTGCATTTGGGATATCTCATTAATAAAAAATACGCGAAGCGTTATGTGGATCTGATTATAGAGCAAAAGCCTGATATTGTGCTGTTTGTAGGAGATATTATTGATGCTCAGATTGCACCTATTATTGAACAAAACATGAAAGAAGATTTCCTTCGGCTCAATCCTCCTTTGGGTGTTTACTCATGCACGGGCAATCATGAATATCGCTACGAATCGGATTATAAAATAGATTGGCTGAACAATCAGGCAAATATTAAAATGATTCGGGATTCTGCTGTGCTCATCGACAGTTCATTTTATGTGGTGGGTAGGGAAGATTGGATTATTCCAACACGCAAAAAATTGAAAACAATTCTTGAAGAGCAACAAATAGATTATTCGTTACCAATAATTGTGCTTAATCACACTCCCGATAATTTAGATGAAGAGATGGAAGCCGGTGCTGACATTGCACTTTACGGACACACGCATGACGGGCAGATTTTTCCGTTTAATATCTTCACTCGTTTAGTTTTTGAGGTATCACATGGTTATAAGAAGAAAGGAAACACACATGTGTATGTTTCTTCCGGATTGGGTTTGTCGGGACCTCAATATCGAATTGGGACGAAGTCGGAAATTGCGGTGATAGATATTACTTTTAGTAACGGTTTGGAGAATTTATAAGTATTCAATCACTTTCTCCAACTGTACACTGTTCGATCCTTTTATAAGGATGCAAGAATCGGAAAGCGGGTTTGCCTGAAGCTCTTGTATCAGTTCGCCCACATTTTCATAAATTGGAAAGTCGGTATCTATCTCTTTAAATATTTTGCCAACAAGGTATACTTTTGAAAAAGAATGAGCCACAATCAAATCAACTAATTGCTGGTGCTCTGTTTGGCTTATGCCACCCAATTCTTTCATCTCTCCAATTATTAACGCCTTGGGTGACAAGGGATAATTAACAAAATTATCCAATGCAGCTTTCATACTTGTAGGATTGGCATTGTAAGTATCAATGATCAACGTATTTCTCTCTGTTTCTTCCAATTGCGACCTGTTGTTCGTTGGCACAAATGATTCCAATGCTTCATTTATAAATTGTAAGTTAACTCCAAAGAAATTTGCGATTGTGATGGCAGCCAATGCGTTTTCAAGGTTGTAATCTCCCACCAATCGAGTTTTTACCCGATGACTATTTTCATAAAAACGCCATTCAAATTCCAAATAGGGATAGCTTGAAATAACCGAGCCTGAAACAAAAAGTGAAGGGTCATCTTTTCCGTATTCTATTTTATCAATGTTGGAGGAGAATTCTAAAAGCTCTCTTTGATTCACATTGACAAATGCTTTGCCATTGTTTTTTTCTAAAAACTGATAAAGCTCCGCTTTGGTTTTCACTACATTTTGAAAAGAACCGAAACCTTCCAGGTGAGCCTTTCCTACATTGGTTATCAAACCAAAGTTAGGCTCAGCAATCTCGCAAAGTTGCCTAATTTCGCCCGGATGATTGGCACCCATTTCCACCACCGCTATTTCGTGCTCTTTGGTTATTGACAATAATGTTAACGGCACGCCAATATGATTGTTATAGTTACCTTGTGTGTAAACTATTTTAAACTCTTTTGATAAAATAGCTGCAACCAATTCCTTAGTTGTTGTTTTACCGTTAGTTCCGGTGATTGCTATTACGGGCGTTTTGAATTGTTTTCTGTGGAAATTGGCCAGTTTTTGCAAAACTGTAAGTACATCATCCACAAGAATAATTTGCTCCGGCATTGTTTTATTTGCTTCCCATTCATCTACAATTGCATAAGAACAACCGTTTTCCAACGCTTTTTCTGCAAATTTATTACCATTGAAAGTAGGTCCTTTTAGTGCAAAAAAAAGTGAATCTTCGGGGCAAACACGTGAATCGGTTGTAACAACAGGGTGTTGTTGAAATATAGTGTAGAGTTCGGGAATTTGCATATAAGTTTTTTTTAGTTGTAAGTAAGTTAGAGGTTAGAGGTTAGAGGTTAGAAGCTGCTAATACTTGCTCCTTTCTCCTTTTCCCTTGACCCTTTTCCTTATCTCTTGTTTCGAGTTCCGGTCTCCGAGTTTAGAGTACCGAATCCCTAATCCCGAGTACCGAATCCCGGATTCCGATTTTCGAATTTCCATTTATAAACCCAGCTTTTCAGCTATCGACTTTGGTAGACCTTCTTTATTAATTACCACATTTAATGTCTTGTATCTTACAAAAGCTTCCGATGCATACCACAAACCCTTGTACGGACCTGTTTCTCCCCAAGAGTTTTTCACCATATAAAATTTGTTACCCTCTTTGTCTTTTGCAATACCATAAATTTGCATTCCGTGGTCGTCCGTTGTTTCATAATTGTCGTATGCTGTTTGACGAGCTTCTTGAGTGATTATTTTTTCTTTCAGAATTTCTTTTCCAATTTTGTTACGTATTTCACCGGTTCTTTCTCCGGGAGTTAAACCCAACCAATGTGCCTGATCGCTTCCTGCATTTTCCGATGATTCCAAATCGGGAACAATAGCAATGCCACTGCGAGAAAACCCAACTTCACTCACATCAGTTGCCCAAGCAACTGTGTAGCCATTCATAAGGGCATTGTCAATGGCTTCTATAAATTCATCCAATGGTAAATTATAGGAATTTGCCCAACGCCAGTTGTCGGGAACTTCAACTGGGAACTGTGTGTAAAAATCGTGGTGAGTAAATGAACTCAGTGAAATATAGTTATCTGACTTCAATCCTAAAAATGCAGCGTAGCTTTGTGGGGTAACTGTTTGTCCGTTTTGTTGGAAATTTGAAGGAATTTCTCCGAAATAGGCATCCAAAATACCATTATACCCTTTAAGCCATGCAGGTGAAAGTGAGCGGTTCTTATTGGCAATTACAGCTTTCATATATCCGCTCAAGAGATAATCAATTTCTCCATGCTTGTGATTTTCTTCTCCATACATGAGTCCTTTGTATTCGTTTTCGGGCATCACACCATATTCATCCAATGTTTCAAAAACATCGGCAAATGAACCACCGGCGGAAAAATTGAGATTGCCATGCAAACGAGTATATTTTACAGCCTGATCTTCATAATTTCGGCGAACAATATACATTTCCGATAAGTCGTGTGTGCCTTTTCCCATTCTTAAAAGTTCTGATTCTAAAACTCCTACTCCTGCAAAGCTCCAGCAAGTGCCCGAGTTAGCCTGATTTTTAATACTTGTAATTGGATTTTCTTTTACAACCGAAAAGTTGTAAACGTCTGTTTCGTTCTGTGCCGTTATAAATAACGAAATAAAAAGCGCAGTTGTGGTTAAAATGAATTTATTCATGTCTCGACAATTAAGATTATATATGTGATTTATTTTTTTTCAAAAAAACGTTGTGTTACAAAGTTAGTTTAAATATAGAATAAAAAGATGTTTTTGTTGAGGGAATTGAATAATGGGATTAAAAATAAGAGTATCTTTAGCCATATTTTAAAAAGAATGCATCATGAAAAAATATGAGTCGCCAAAAAGAAAATCGAAAGTGAAAACATATATTCTTCTATTTCTAATTCTGGGATTGGGAGCGTTTATTTTTGTAAGATACTACTTCGTATTTGGAACCGGAGTAAAATCGGGAGAGTTGAATTACTTGGTTCACAAGGGGGTTATTTTTAAAACATACGAAGGGAAATTAATTCAAACAGGATTTCGTGCTGATAAACCGGAGGGATTTCAATCGAACCAATTTGAGTTTTCTGTAGCCGATAAAGCACTTGCCGAAAAGCTAATGCTTGCAAGTGGTAAAAATGTGCAATTGCACTACAAAGAATACTTTGCCGCCATTCCGTGGAGAGGATTCACCAAATTTATTGTCGATAGCATTATCGATATTAACGACTCTAAACCGAATGCCAACTTGCCGTATGATGTAATCCCGTAAAAGAGATTGGTTTTGCATTACGTAGGTTTTGATGCCTTATTCATCTATCTTTTTTATCCTCTTTTTTCTTACGCTTATCTTTCTTTTTCTCAAATTCGTCCTCGTCAATAAATTGTGAAGGGTTAAAGTCTCGAATATTCTGATTTTCGTGACCGGCTTTGTATTTATTTTTTTCTCTGCTCTTGGAGTTATCTTTTGTTTTCATCTTGGTTTGTGTTAGTGGCTATTCAATTGTAGAACAAATTACGGGAAAATATGTTTGAACCCCTTGCTTAATAGAAAAACAAGTGTAGTTGTAGAAATTACAAAAAACACTGTCATTTCGAACGCATGTGAGAAATCTGTTAGTACAAAGAACAAATGGATATTTCACTTCGTTTAATATGACAGAGGACAAAACTAATACCCATTGTATACGGTTATCAAATTTAAAAAAGAGTAGTTACTTTACTTATCAATTCAATAACCCTTCCCCATTTATTTAACAATTTATTCTTGATCTATTCTTGCTTTATATTCTAATATTATTTTATCTTTGTATTTAATACACTTAATTCACTCAAAACTTTACCTGTCAATAAGTTAAAATCAAGAAAAATGAAGACGAAGATTCTTGTTACACTATTTACTCTCATTAGTTTATCGCTCTCTGCGCAAGTTCAAGAGAATCGTTATGCAGAAATAACGAACCCGAAATTGATAAATATCAACAAACTGCCTCCGAGAAGTAGTTTCTTTTCGTTTACAAACGTTCAAGATGCAAAAGATGCATCGTATTCCTCAAAAGGCAGCAATGTATTGCTATTAAACGGAACTTGGAAATTCCATTTCACTAAATACTTTAGTGAACGCCCGATGAGAGATTTTTATAATCTTCAGTTCGATGCACAATCGTGGAACGATATTCAAGTTCCCGGAAATTGGGAAGTTCAAGGTTTTGGAACTCCCATTTATGTAAATACCACGTACGAGTTCACTTCTCCCGGTCATCCTCCCTATTGGGACAAACCCAATCCTCCTTTAGTTCCGGAAGAATTTAATCCAACCGGGACCTACCGCAAAGAATTTGATATACCACAATCGTGGAACGATCAAGAAATCATTTTGAGCTCCGATGCTACAAAAGGTGTAGCCTATTTTTATCTCAATGGCGAGTTTTTAGGAATGACAAAAGATGGTAAATTGCCCGCACGATTCGATATTACAGACTTGGCTATTGTTGGTAGGAATGTTTTGTCAGTACAAATACATCGTTTCTCTGATGCAAATTACCTGGAATGTCAGGATTTTTGGCGCATAACTGGTTTTGAACGTGATGTGTATTTATATGCACGACCAAAATTACACATCGATGATTTCTTTGCACACACTCCATTAGACGAATCGTATCAGAATGGTCAATTTAAATTGGATGTAGATGTGGCAAATAACACTGGTTCTTCAGAAAACTTTTCATTGGCTTATCAACTAATAGATGCGGACGGAAACATAGTTGCAGAGGAAACTAAAAATGGTGTAAGTTCAAATAAAAGCACCATCTCTTTTACCAAAGAAATTACTAACGTAAAAAAATGGTCTGCCGAAGAACCTAATTTATATACACTCTCCTTAGAACTGAAAGATAAAAATAGAACAGTTGTTGAAGCAACTACCATTAAAGTAGGTTTTAGAACTGTTGAAATAAAAGATAAACAATTTAAAATAAACGGGCAACCCGTTTTAGTAAAAGGTGTAAATGTGCATGAACACAATGAACAGACCGGACATTATGTTACAGAAGAGATTATGCGCAAAGATTTCGAGCTTTTCCGCAAATACAATGTGAACACAGCACGTACATCGCACTATCCACAATCCGAAATGTTTTACAAACTGGCCGATGAGTACGGAATATACGTAATTGACGAAGCCAATATTGAAAGTCACGGAATGGGATATAGCTTATCAAAAGGAGGAACATTAGGAAACGATCCTCTCTTTTTGGAAGATCACATGAATCGTACTATCGGCATGGTTGAAAGAGACAAAAATCATCCATCTGTTGTTACTTGGTCACTTGGAAACGAAGCCGGAAACGGATTCAACTTTTATGAAACTTATTTGTGGATTAAAGGAAGAGATAGTTCACGTCCTGTACAGTATGAACGTGCAGTATTAGAGTTTAATACCGATATTTTTTGCCCTATGTACGATACTCCTGATCAGATAGAAAGCTATGCGCAAAATCCAAAAGCTGATCGCCCGCTCATTCTTTGCGAATACGCCCATACAATGGGGAACAGTCTGGGTAACTTTACTGAATACTGGGATAATATCAGAAAATATCCATTACTACAAGGTGGATGCATTTGGGATTGGGTAGACCAAGGTCTTTTGGAAAAAGATGAAAATGGAACAAAATATTGGACATGGGGAGGTGACAATGGCGCGGAAGGAACTCCTTCGTCCGGAAACTTCTGTATCAATGGGGTTGTATTCCCAGATAGAACAGTAAAACCTCACACCGAAGAGATGCGAAAAGTCTATCAAAATGTGTGGTTCAAGAATTTTGATTCTACAAATGGAACAGTCGATATATACAACGAAAATTTCTTTATCGACTTAAGTCAATATAACATCTCTTACACCATTAAATCAAATGGCAAAGTATTGACATCTGGCATGATTGATGCCAACGTAGAACCGCAAGAAACAAAAAATGTCACAGTTCCTAATTTTGCAGAAGTTGCCAATACTTCGGCACAACTTAGCGTTGTTTTTGAAGTAAAACAAAAAGAAGAGACTCGCTATATACCTGCAGACTGGGTAGTCGCTCGCGATCAATTTGTAATAAACGATTATCCTGAACTTCAATTAGCCGGCAATATGAAATCTGCTAAGTTGAAAGAAGAAAACAGTGAAGTTGTGGTAAATGGCAAAGATTTTAGAGCTGTTTTCGATAAAGCAACCGGTGTAATGACTTCTTACAAATACAAAAACGCGGAGTATGTAAATAACCAGTTCGGACTTCGCCCATTTTTCTGGCGTGCTCCCATTGATAATGATTATGGTGCAAGACTTCCAAAAAGATTGGAAGCGTGGCACACTGCCAGTTATCAAGATTTGAATGAAGAAGACATTGTAGAAGACATAACAGTTCTATCCGGTGCTGAAACAACAGCTGTCACTGCAAAATATCTGTATCCGGAGTCTAAAAGCACTTGGGAAGTGACTTATACTATTTACAACAATGGCACAATCAAAGTGGATAACACTTTTGATGCATCGAAATCTGACACCGAGTTCATTCCACGCATTGGAATGCGCATGCAACTTCCGGCTTCTGTGGTAAATGCTGAGTATTATGGACGTGGTCCATGGGGAAATTACAGCGACCGCAAAACATCTACTTTTATAGATAGATACCAATCACCTATTTCCGAAATGGTGACAAAATATGTGACACCGCAAGAAAATGCTCATCACACCGATGCGCAATGGTTGGCTCTGACACAAAAATCGGGCAGAGGTCTTCTGTTTGTTGCCGATGATAAATTTGAGTTTAATGCTTCTAACTATCTGTTGGAAACAATCTCCAATGGAGAATCGCTTCATAACGATGCTCCGGTAGGTACTGCACCTCTTAACAAGCACATCAACGCTTACAAACCCTCACAACTGGTAGATCTTTTCATCGATCACAGCATGCAAGGTCTTGGTGGAAACAACAGTTGGGGACAGTTGCCATTGGAGGAATATCTAATCAGACCGACTAAAAGCACACCAATTACTTATAGTTTTACAATCATTCCGATTGATAAAACAGCGGAGATTGATAAATATTTCAAGAAATAGATTTTACACTACTATTTATTAACGGAAAAAGGATGCATTCTTAATTGAGTACATCCTTTTTTATATTGTTAATCCATAAAAAACACGGTATTTATTAATTTTCAAAAGAGTTTTGAAAAATCATGTGTTTCAATATTAAACAACCTTTTAAAATTATGTCTGATTATCAAATCGAATTATTGTAAAAACAAGCATATAAAATTTATATTACGAATAAGAATTTCACTTCATTTTACAGATTCTAACTACCTATTAGAAATATTTCCATTATCTTTGAGAAATAGAATACCAAAAATGAAAATAGAAAACCTAAAATGAGTATTAATACAGACCATATTATAAAGGAGATAACACGTTTGTCGGATAAAGATTGCTTTTATATAGTAGACAGACGAAAGACAGAGTTCACATATCCCCTCCATTCTCACGATGAATATGAGTTAAATTATGTGGAAAATGCAAGTGGGGTAAAACGTATTGTTGGCGATTCTGTAGAAATAATAGGTAATTATGATCTCGCACTGATTGCGGGGGAAGATCTTGAGCATGTCTGGGATCAACATAAATGCGAATCGAAAAATATTCGAGAAATAACTATCCAGTTTTCGTCAGATCTTTTCTTTGGTAATTTCATTCATAAAAATCAATTCGATAGTATCCGACGTATGCTTGAAAAAGCAAAAAAAGGAATTAGCTTTCCGATGGAAGGTATAATGAAAATTTACCCTATGCTTGATACATTAACATCTGAAAAAGAAGGATTTTATTCAGTAATAAAATTTCTCTCTATCCTCTATGAACTTTCTCTTATCGAAAATACTCAAACCTTGGCAAGTTCTTCATTTGCAAAAATAGATGATAGCACGGATAGTCGACGTGTACGAAAGATATATGATTACATTAATGAACACTATACTGATCAAATAACTTTGGATGAATTAGCAAATTTGATTGGGATGACCCCCGTTGCTTTAAGCCGTTTTTTCAAACTACGCTCCGGAAGAACAATATCAGACTACATTATTGACATCCGTCTTGGGAATGCAACTCGCCTTTTAGTCGATACCACAAACTCAATCTCAGAGATATGTTATGAATCTGGGTTTAACAACCTTTCTAATTTCAATCGTGTTTTCAAAAGAAAAAAGGAATGCTCGCCTACTGAGTTCAGAGAGAATTTTAGGAAAACAAAAATCATTGTTTGATATATCAAAATAGTATCAATAAAAGATAAATACTGCATATAAAAGTGCTTTCCTTTTTTGTATTTTTGTTTAATAAGGTTATTATATAACTATGAAAACAAAATACATTATTTTTTACGCGCTATTATTTATTCATTTTCTAGTGAATTGCTCTGGGGATCAACAGAGTACTAATATCTTACCAAACAATGAAAGTATTGTAGAAAGTCAAGGAAAACTTTCAGTTAATGGGGTGAACCTTACCAATGAAAGAGGCGAAACAGTTGTTTTAAAAGGCGTGAGTTATGGCTGGCATAATTGGTGGCCCAGATTTTATAACAAATCAACCGTTGAACATTTTGCTAACGAATGGAATTGCACTGTTGTGCGGGCTGCTATGGGAGTAGATCCTGATGGAGGTTACATAAAAGATCCAGAATTTGCTTTAGATTGTGTAACGAAAGTAGTTGACGCCGCAATTGAAAATGAGATATATGTGATTATTGATTGGCATAGTCATACAATACGAACAGATGAAGCTATTGAATTTTTTGAAACAATGGCTACAAGATATAAACAGTACCCCAATATTATTTATGAAATATTCAACGAACCTGAAAGGGATTCTTGGCAAGATGTGAAAAGTTACTCAGAAAAATTAATTCGAGCTATTCGAGCTATTGATCCTCAAAATATTATTTTAGTTGGTTCTCCACATTGGAGTCAAGACGTTCATTTAGTTGCAGACGACCCAATTGAAGGGTATAAGAACATTATGTACACTTTGCATTTTTACGCCGCAACGCATAAAGATGAATTACGGAAAAGAGGGGATTACGCACTAAAGAAAGGTATTCCTCTGTTTGTTTCGGAATGCGCTGGCATGGAAGCTACGGGTGATGGACCAATTAACTATGAAGAATGGCAAAAATGGTTAGATTGGATGAAAATAAATTCAATAAGCTGGGTGGCGTGGTCAATTGCTGACAAAGATGAAACATGTTCTATGATTCAAAAAGGGGCGTCTTCAAACGGAGACTGGCAAGAAAAAGACTTAAAGGAATGGGGTAAAGTTATCAAGGAAGAATTGACTGATAATATTGACTCATAAGTTTATATTTATTTAGAACTCATTCAACGTTATATTTTAAATGTTCAATAAAATCAAATCCTCTTAATTAATAATCTACCTTTCATATATTCACAATAATTTCAGAAAAGGAGTCTAAATTAGTAATATCTAAACTTAGCAGCCTTGAAAAGGGAAATAAATCAAAAAAGTATCAGTGTTTGTTAAAATAATACTGGTGGATAAATAATACTTTATCTACTTTTGTAATAGACAGCTACTTTTTATAATATCTCAATAAATATATCTTATGAAAAACTTTTTTTTGTTATGCGTAGCTCTTTTAATGAGTTTTCAATTAATAGCACAACAGCGCAGAGTATCTGGAACAGTTTTAGATAGCAAAGATAAATCTGCAATGATTGGTGCCAATATAATGGAGAAAGGAACCTTGAATGGTACAATTACTGATATCAATGGTAATTTTTCCTTAAATGTAACTTCTTCAAATTCTATACTTGTAGTATCAAGTATAGGGTACAAAACCTTAGAAGTTGTAGTAGGGAACCGTTCAATCCTGAATCTGGAAATGGATGAAGAGACTGAATTATTGGACGAGCTAGTTGTAATAGGATACGGAACGATGAAAAAGAGTGATATTTCTGGAGCATCAGTTTCAGTAAGTGAAGACGCGATTAAAGGGTCTGTAATAACGAATCTCGATCAAGCATTACAAGGGAGAGCATCAGGAGTAAGTTCGGTTATGACTTCTGGTGCACCGGGTTCATCTACTTCGATTAGGATACGCGGTCAAGCTACAATAAATGCAAATGCAGAACCTTTGTATGTTATAGATGGTGTTATTGTACAAGGTGGTGGATCCAGTGGAGCTTCTTTCGGTTTGGGTGATGCTCTGGGCAATAGTCCAACATCTACAATTTCTCCTTTATCAACAATTAATCCAGCTGACATATTGTCGATGGAAATCCTGAAGGATGCTTCAGCAACAGCCATTTATGGTGCACAAGGTGCAAATGGTGTAGTACTCATTACAACAAAAAGGGGACAGGCTGGTGAAGCAAAATTTTCGTATGAGGGATTATTTGGTTTACAAAGACAATCCGCTCGTCTTGAAATGATGAACCTTAGAGAATTTGCAGAATTCAGTAATTCTGTTTCAGATGAAACCAATGCACTGGATAGCCGTCCCGAATTTCAAGATCCTTCTTTGCTTGGTGTTGGAACAAATTGGCAAGATGCTATCTTTAGAATTGCTCCAATGCATCAACATCAATTATCGGCTCAAGGTGGAACAGATGCTATTCGATATTATATTTCAGGTTCATTTTTGAACCAGGATGGAACAATAATAGGCACAACTTTTAAACGCACCTCCTTCAGAGTTAATTTAGACTCGCAGTTAAAGAAATGGCTAAAATTAGGAGTTAGTGCTATGTATTCTAATACAGATGAAAGACTTGGGTTGGCTGATAGTGAAGAAGGGATTGTAAACTATTCGCTTTTAACACCGCCCGACATACCCATTTATGATTTGGACGGAAGCTATGCATCAGTGATTCGAGAAGGCTATACGCGTATAAATCCTATTGCCATGGCACTCGACGAAGATATTTTATTAGAAAGGAATAAATTAAATGGGAGCATCTTTGCAGATATTACCCCTCTGAAAAATCTTGTGTGGCACACAGAACTCGGTTTTGATATTGGAGGTTCCAGAGGTGAACGTTTTGAACCAGCTGTAAGATATGGAAATTGGAGTCGCGATAAAAATATGAGTTCTATTCAACGGAACAACAATAATTTCTGGCAGTTGAAAAATTATTTAACTTATACCGGAAAAAAAGATAAACATGATTATACGCTCATGTTAGGACAAGAATTATGGGAGTCACAATATGAGTTTCAAAGCGTTTCTACTACAGACTTACCATCAAATGATATTCATAATCCGAGTTTAGGTAAAGATCCTCGAATCAACTCTGGTTTTGGAAGTTCCGCAATGGCTTCATTTTTTGGAAGAGCTACTTATAATTATGACAATAGATATATGGGGACATACACTTACAGACAGGATGGATCTTCAAACTTTGGTCCTAAAAACAGATGGGCTGGGTTTAATGCGTTTGCTGTTTCGTGGCGTTTTACTAATGAAGAGTTCTTTGAATCGGCAACAAATATTTTGAACGATGGAAAACTTCGTGTAGGATGGGGACAAACGGGAAATTCAAATATTGGTGGATATAGATGGGGTGCCTCTATTTCAAGAATGCCTTCGGGATTAGGTTTAGGTTACCGACAAAGCAACATTGCAAATCCCTATATACAATGGGAAACACAAGAACAATGGAACTTTGGACTTGATTTAAGCTTTTTACAGAATAGAATTGGTTTAGTAGTTGATCTATATGACAAAACCTCAAAGGATATGTTAATGCAATTGCAGCTTCCCTCGTATATGGGAACACGCGGAAATGTGTCTTCTGCTTTATCGGCACCTTATGGGAATTATGGTACCATCAACAATAAAGGATTTGAATTCACGATCACAACAAATAATCTCACCGGTGGATTGACTTGGGATACACAATTTCAGATGTCTTTCAACAAAAATAAACTGGTAGCACTCGATGGAACTGATTCAGGCCATATCGAAGGTTACGGACAATGGAGTGATGTTGTTACAATTACAAGAGTTGGAGAGCCTTTATACAATTTCTATGGGTATAAAGTTGCCGGTGTGTATAAAGACTTCGATGATATTAACAATTCGCCAAAACCTGCAAAATATCCTTCTAATGGAGTTTTTAATCGTGCTAATACGGTGTGGCCAGGAGATTTAAAATATGAAGACATAAGTGGTCCTGATGGAAAGCCGGATGGGATTATAGACACTTATGATAGAACAAATATTGGTTCTCCGATGCCAAAATTTACTTTCGGGATGACCAACACTTTCAAATATCAGAATTTAGATCTATCCATTTTTATAAATGGTTCCTATGGAAATAAAATATTCAACTATATGGATATGAATTTATCGGGCATGACAAGTATTTGGAATAACCAACTGAAAAAAGTAACTGAACGTGCTCGGTTAGAACCAATTGATGGGAACAAAGCTTATCCAACAGAGATTAACGGAGTTACAGTGAATAATTGGTTTGAAGATGTCACCAATGTAGAGGTAACAAACCCTAGGGCAACAATTCCAAGAGCAATAGCAAATGATCCTAATGACAACAATCGCATCAGCGATAGATATATTGAAGACGGCTCATATTTACGTATAAAGAATATTACTCTTGGATACACCATACCTACTCATTTAACACGTAAGTTGCTGATTGAAAACATACGTGTATATACGAACATACAGAACTTATATACCTTTACCAAATATACGGGTTATGATCCAGAAATTGGAGCAAGCACGTCAAACGCAAACGTATATGGATTAGATAACGGACGCTATCCTTCTCCACAGAATTACACATTTGGGCTGAATATTACATTTTAACTTTCTAGTAGAGAAGCATAAGAAAGACTAACATAAAAAAAATTACATGACGAGTTCATTTGTCTTAAAAAAAAATACTTGTATGAAAAAATATAAAAATATAATGCAAAAGAGTACATTCGCTTTACTGATCGTTCTTTTAGGAATGATTTCATGCGAAGATTTTCTCGATCGTCCAACGGAAGACAATTATACAGTAGATAGTTTTTATAAAACAGACGAGCAATGTTTTCAAGCAGTAAATCCTGTTTATAATTCACCTTGGTATGATTTTCAGCGTGGCTTCTTTAAAGTAGGGGAGGTGTTAGCCGGTAATTATTACTGGGGAAATTCTCCATATCTAACTTTTACTATTAATTCAACTGACGAAGATTTAGTAAATATGTCCGCTTCGCTATGGTCAGTAAATGCATATTGCAACGGTATTTTAGAAAACATCGATTTAAAGTCAGGTCCCAATGTTACTGAAATAACTAAAAACACGGTTAAAGGTGAAGCGTTAGTACTGAAAGCAATGGCTTATTTTTATTTGGTGAGAATATACGGAGCAGTACCTATTATTCATAATAACTCTGCTATGATTTCTGAAGGTGGTTATAATGAAGTTTATAGAGCTACAATTCCAAATATATATGATTACATTATTATGACTTTAGAGAAGGCTATTGAATGGTTACCAGAAAAGAATAAACCTGGGAGAATCGATAAGTATTCTGCTTATGGATTGCTATCCAAAGTTTATCTTACAAAATCAGGATATGGAATGACAGGTTCACGCAATGAAGAAGATTTAAATAAAGCAGCAGTAAATGCGGAGAAAGTAATTTATCAAAGCGGACGAACACTATTACCTAAATATTCAGATATATTCAGATTGGAAAACAATTTCAACGAAGAGAGTCTTATTGCTTGGCATTGGGTTGTATCAAATCAATGGACCTCTCAAAACACCTTGCAATCAGATTTAGGTATTGTCGGGTTTGATGAGTATGGTGCTAACTGGGGAGGATATACAGGACCTTCTGTTGATTTGCAAGAAGCCTTTGGCGAAAATGCATTAAGTTTAACTAGAAACTATGTTGATGCTCGAAGAAAAGCAACAATGATGATGTATGGAGACAAATACGAATACTTCTGGGTTGACAAAGGTGGATTTGATTATACTGAATTTGCTGTTGAAAGTATGGAATATCAAAGTGCTACCGGTGCAAATGAAGTAAAACATTTAGTTGGGAATAATAATGATCATGTAATTGGAATCGGTACAAACATGGACAGAATGCAAACTAGTTTAAGTACTCACCTTCTACGCCTTGCTGATGTATATCTAATTTATGCAGAAGCCATACTTGGAAATAATAGTTCAACTTCTGATGCAAAAGCTTTAAAAGCATTTAACGATGTGCGGGGACGATCTCTTCAAGGATACCAACCAAGAACAAGTATAACGTGGAACGATATTTGGAAAGAACGCCGTTTAGAACTTGCTTGTGAGGGTGATCGCTGGTACGATTATGTAAGATGGCATTATTATAACCCTCAAGGAGCGATTACTGAAATTAAAAATCAAAAAAGAAGTTCCTATTCAGGATTAAAGGATTATTATGAAACGGGAGTATTAGATCCTGAAGTAACAAAATATGATGAGAATCCAAGTATTCCTAACATAACAGATGAACATTTTCATCTTCCTTTCCCTGACACTGATTTGACAATGAACCCTAATTTATTAAAAGATCCGGTGGAGTTTGATTTAAGTACAATAAGTTATTAACAATAACAAAAACAAGAATATGAAAATCTTTAAACAAAAAAAGCACAACTATTGGCTGCTATATATATTTATAGCTATCACAGGGTATTTGTTTCAATCTTGTGATGACAATTCTGATGAATTTACTCTTACCAAAGGTTCTCCAGAAGTATATTATGTGCGAGTTCCAAATCCCGAATCAGCAGATTCTCTTATAGTAAAAGCTTATATGGACAACACCATTGTATTAGTTGGGAATAATCTTACAAGCATAAAAGAGATGTGGTTCAACGATAGGAAAGCTATATTAAACTCAAGTTTAATTACTGATGCGACTTTGTTTGTTACGATACCTAAAGAAATCCCAACAGTTGTTACCGACAAAATATATATGATTACCAAAAGTAACGATACAGTTAAATATGATTTTGGGGTTCAAGTTCCAAGTCCTGTAGTTTCGAGAATATCCAACGAATACGAATATGATGGGAATACTGCTATTATTTACGGAGATTACTTTATTGATGATCCCAATAAACCTCTCACAATAATGATGCCGGGGAATATCCCTGTTACAGAAATAAAAAGTATTGAGAAAACTAAAGTAACGTTTGTTGTACCTGACGGTTCTCAAAAAGGGTATATTAATGTGAACTCTCTCTATGGTAGTGGACGATCTAAATTTCAGTTTCGTGACGATAGAGGCATGATTTTAGATTGGGATAATTTAAATGCGAATGGGGGATGGCGTGCAGGAAAAGTCAAAAGCAGTGACCCTGAAGGCATTAGCGGTAATTATGTCTATTTTACCGGTAACATGAGTGGAGATTTAGAAACTTGGGACGAAGATAACTTCTCATTCAATTTGTGGGGTAAAGCTAACGGGCGCCCGGAGGGAGATCTTTTTGACATCCCATTAGAGTCAGCTCAATTAAAATTTGAAGTAAATGTAACTCAAAACTGGTCTGCTAGTGCATTACAAATGATATTCACTCCTTGGTCCACTACTGACACCAACGGTTATATTGCTGATAATACTACCCCTAGAGGTCTTTGGAGACCATGGGAATCAACCGGTTCATATACAACTGATGGCTGGATAACAGTATCATTTCCACTCACTAACTTTAAATACAGTCACACAGGTGCCACACTTACTATGGCTCCTCCCGGAAATTATGGTGGCTTGACATTCTTTGTTTATCACGGAGGAATTACAGGAACAGATTGTACTCCCTACATTTCTATAGATAATATACGGGTTGTTCCTATTGAATAAGTTGTGTTCCCTATTGAATAAATTGAATTTGTAAAAAAAACACTATGAAAACAAATAAATATAGATGGCTTTCCTATCTCATCATACTTACTTTCATTGTCAATGGAGGTTTGTTTATGGGATGTGATAAAAGTGAAACCGACGATACAGTAATTTTAAATTCCTTTGGCCCTTCTCCGGCACTAAGAGGAGGAGAACTAAGGTTCATTGGGAATAATTTGAAAGAAGTAAAAGCAGTTGTTTTTACAGGATTAACCCCAGGGAGTACAGTAGAAGTTACTGATATAACGATTGTAAACGAACATGAGATAAAAGTTGCTATTCCACAAGATGCAGGTCCCGGAACAGTAACATTAAAAACTTCGCAGGGAGATATTACAACCCTCACACCTGTTACTTTTTCAGAGCCGATTGGAATTAAAAAAATAACACCGACTACTGTAAAAGCAGGAGAAACTTTAACCATAGAAGGTGATTATTTAAACCTAATCATGGAGGTAATATTCTTTGATAATGTGGTTGTGGAAGCTAAAGATTTCATAGCCGGACAGTCACGTGAAAAGTTACAGGTTATAGTTCCGGCAGAAGCGCAAACAGGTAAAATAATCTTGTCAGATGGAAAAGAAATACCTATTGAGGTATATTCAGATATTGAGATAATTGTTGTTCTACCTTCTCTTACTGCATTCTCCCCCGAAATTATAAAACCTGGAAAGGATCTAACTATTACGGGAGAAAATCTGGATTTAGTCGAATCCATTATGTTTAGTGGAGACAAGGAGGTTGATGACTTCACAATAAATGATGATTTTACAGAAATAACATTAGTTACTCCAGAAGATATTCAAGATGGTACTTTCAAATTGATTGCCAAATCAACAGTTGAAATTGAAAGCACTAAACCCTTGGCGACAGTAATGCCTTCTGAACTTACAGTTGCACCAAAAATTGTAAAAAATGGAGACGATTTAATAATTACTGGAAAAGATTTGGATTTAGTTTCTATTATTAAATTCAATGAATTGGAGGCTGAAATAACTACTAAGTCTGAAACAGAGATAACAGTTACGGTTCCGGAAACAGCAAACTCAACAGTTGCTACTCTCGTAGCATTATCAACAAAAGAGGTGAACACTCCCGAGTTCTCATATATAGAACCTGAAATTACATCACTTTCGCCCACAACATTGATGGCAGGAACAGATTTAACAGTACAAGGAGCAGATTTAGATTTAATACGTTTAGTTAGATTCCCTTCAGCATCGAAAGATGTGGGAGTTGAACCTTCTTCAACAACTTCCTTTGTAGTAACTGTCCCAGCAGACGCTACAAGCGGAAATGTAACATTCATTACGGTTAATGAGACTGAAGTTACTTCTAACTTAACGTTAACAATTACACCTGCCGATATCCCAGTAATTACAAAAAGCCCCACAAGCGTTAAGCCTGGGCAGTTATTAGTAATTGAAGGTACCAAATTAAACTTAGTAGAATCGATTATTTTCCAAAATGGAGTTAAGGCAACACAATTTGGCACACGTTCAGAAACATTATTAGAAGTAATTGTTCCCGACAATGCTAAAAAGGGATCCAATAATATCGAATTGGTTACTTTTGCGGGAAAAACTGTTATTCTTACTTTAACCATTAGCGGAACAGATCCGGTTGTTGATCCATCACTTATGATATATGATTTTGAAGGTGGATTAGCCAATGATGGTAGATGGAACGGTATTGGGGGTGAAGGTGATCCATCCGATGCTCTTTCAGGTAAATATTATGAAATAACTGCGGAAAATTGGGGGACAGGCTATTGGTGGTTTGCTGAAAACTGGATGACACATCCTACAGTAACAAAAAATGATCATGTTTTGAAAATGGATATTCGTTTACGAAATGATATACCGGCTGCCAGTGCTGAGGTACGCCTAATGTTATCTGGGAAAACCGTTAACATCTTACCCTATTTATTAGATGGAGCTAATTGGTCAACAGGTGGCGATTGGAAAACAATTACCATTCCGCTTACTGCTTGGACTGATTTATCCGATCCTACTCCGGCAAGCGGAGGCGATTGGGGAATTGCAACGTGGGTTAACGAGTCGAACTTTACAGGCTTCTGTGTCGACAATATACGTTACGAGAAGATTAATTAATTGAGTTTATTTATCAACAGGAAAGATTAAAATCTTTCCTGTTTAATTTTAATATAAATGAAATTAGAATTTATTTATATCGTATTGTTTATTGCCTTAACTGTTTCTTGCGGAAGCAATGAGAAAGATCCAGAAATAAAAATTGAGCCACAATTTTTAAACTCTCATCCTACAGATGGAGAATCAAACGTGAGCGAATTAATAACTTCCATTGAACTATTCTTTAATGAAAATATAACATTAGTAACTCCTCACGGTATCACACTAAATGGTAATCCAATTTTAGAAGCACGGCCGGGAATACAAAAAAACTTGAAAATTTCACTCCCAACTCTAAAGTCTTCTACCACTTATACACTCCTTATACCTCAAAATAAAGTAAAAGGACCCTCCGGAATTTTAATTTCCAAAGAAATTAAAGTAACATTTACAACTGAGAGTATATCCGAAAGAACATATTCACAAGAAGTGCAAAATGTGATGAATTATTTAAAAAGTCTATATGGCAAAAAAACAATTTCAGGGACTATGGCAAAAGTCAACTGGAATATTGAAGAAGCTGAATGGGTACATGCTCAAACGGGAAAGTATCCTGCATTAAACTGCTTCGATTTCATTCACCATATATATTCGCCTGCAAACTGGATTGATTACAGCAACACTACAGAAGTAGAGAACTGGTGGAGTTTAAATGGATTAGTAGCAGCCATGTGGCATTGGAATGTTCCTGCAAATAACGGTGAACATAGTTTTTATTATGGGAAAAAACCTGAAGAAACACTTTTCGATGTAAGAAAAATATCTGACCCAAATTCTCCGGAATATAAGTTGATGATTAAGGATATTGATATCATTTCTGGATACTTGAAGTTGTTACAAGATAAAAACATTCCTGTTATTTGGCGTCCATTGCACGAGGCCGCCGGAAACACCAACAGTTATCCAGGTGGTAGAGGTTGGTTTTGGTGGGGAGCTAATGGACCAGAACCTTTTATAGAACTATGGAAGCTTATGTTCGACCGAATGACAAACTATCATGAATTAAATAACTTAATTTGGGTTTGGACTTCACAAGGGAATGATCCTGATTGGTATCCAGGGGATAACTATGTAGATATTGTAGGGACCGATATTTATCCTGAAACAAATGTTCATGACTCGCAAATTGTGCAATTCAATAAAGTAAAGAACATTGTTAGCAGTAAGAAAATGATTGCTTTGAGTGAGTGTGGAGGAATACCCGATCCAAATAAAATGTTTGAAAAAGGTGATACCTGGCTTTGGTTTATGCCGTGGTATGGAGGACATACGCGCGATGATAAAATTAACGGGACCGGTTATTGGAAAACAATAATGGATAATCAATATGTAATTACCAGAGAAGAAATGCCAAATTTAAAATAATAAAAAATGAGCTGCCTTTCACCCTTAAAATGATTTGCTAATTTACATGTAATATAAAGCGGAATCTAAATGTGATGAAATTATGACAATATACACTTTGAGTTGCAATATAAATCTAAGCAATATATTCAACGCACAAATAAAATATTTGTACAGAGATAAACGAAAATAGCATATGAAACTAAAATACTTACTAATTTTTATAACTACTTTGTTTTTTACAATGATAGTCAAATCTCAAGAGTTTAAACTTAACTCATTGGGATATTTTCAAAACCATGGGATTGATATAATGGCTTTTGATGATATTTACCCCGAAGGTCATCAAGGTGGATTGGCGATTATAATGAATGGTGATCGGGTAGCTACAAACGGTGATATTCGTCTTGAAATCAGCCCCGGACAATGGCAGCCTCTGCCAATCCAAAAAAGCAGGCATGTAGATCAGAAGAATAATAGAATTACTGTTGAGTTAAATTATCCTGACACATCACGTCATTTAAAGGGTTTTAATCCGATGGTTTATCCTGACTTAGAGTTTAACTATACTGTAAATATCACTGGAGAAAGTAATTCAATCGTGGTTTCGGTTGATTTAGATCGTCCTATTCCAGAAGATTTTATAGGTAAAGTAGGATTTAACTTTGAGTTGTTCCCTGGTAAGTTTTTTGGCAAATCGTGGATGATGGATGATCAGAATGGAATTTTTCCACTTCAGCCAAACGGCCCAACCCAACTTATAGGAGGAAAACTAAATTCTGACTATGAGTACAATCCTATTGAGGCTGACCGTATTGTTGCTCAACCTTATTCAGAGGGAAAACGTTTGGTGTTAGCAGCGGAAGATCCACATTCTATGCTAACGATAGAATCTGATGGTAATGAATTGAAATTGTATGATGGTCGTATGAATCATAACAATGGTTGGTTTGTTGTACGCAGTGAAGTGCCTGCGGGTAAAACTGATGAAGCAATAAAATGGATTATTACACCAAATGTAGTATCGGATTGGATGTATAGACCAGTGATTCAAACTTCCCAAGTAGGATATTTACCAAATGCCTCAAAAGTTGCTGTTATCGAGTTAGACAAACGAGATCAAGATCGATTAGAGCCTAAGTTATATCAAATAACTTCTGACGGAGATAAGTTGATTTACACAACTGAAACAACTAATTGGGGGACCTTTCTACGTTACAATTATTTGAAATTTGATTTTTCGCATATCAAAGAGGAAGGATTGTATAAGATTTGCTATGGTAATTCTGAATCTTCAGTATTTCGAATAAACAATGATGTATACGATAGAGGGGTATGGCAACCTGTACTTGAATATTTTCTTCCGGTGCAAATGTGTCATATGAGAGTAAATGAGAAATACCGTATATGGCACGATTTATGTCATATGGATGATGCTAAAATGGCTCCTATAGACCATAATCATTTTGACGGATATCTGCAGGGATCTTCAACTTTGACTAAATATGAACCTGGAGAAATCGTTCCTGGTCTCAATATTGGCGGTTGGCATGATGCGGGTGATTATGATCTTAGAGTTGAATCACAAAGCGCTGAGTCTTATATATTGGCTTTAACTTATGAGGAGTTTCATCCAGAATATGATGAAACATCAATTAATCATCAGACGAGAATTACAGAGATTCATCAACCTGATGGCAAGCCTGATATTTTACAACAAGTAGAGAATGGTGTTTTGACAGTGGTAGCTGGATATAATACACTGGGACGTCTTTATCGTGGAATTATTTGTAATAATTTACGTCAATACGTAATGTTGGGTGATGCGGGAGCTATGACGAATAATATTATAGGTGATAAAGATGATCGTTGGGTATTTACTGAAGACAATCCTCCACGTGAATTAAGTACTGCTGCTGATTTAGCTGCATCTTCTCGTGTTTTGAGAAATTTTAATGACACTTTAAGTATTCAAGCACTTGACATAGCAAAAGAGTTGTTCCATAATACAAATGGAGAAGGGCGAGCTAAAGAAGCAAAGTTAAGAGCTGCTACTGAACTTTACTTAGCTACAGGGAACAATGATTATAAAGATTTTCTTATTTCAAATATAGATTATATTACAAATAATATAAATCGTGTTGGTTGGTTCATTGGACGTGCTGATGTTAAAATGAACAATATTGAATTCTCCGAAGCTGTTCAAAAAGCTCTCTTAACGTATCGTAATGAGTTGGAACTTGAAAAGAAAGAGACACCTTATGGCATTCCTTATCGTCCTAAAATATGGGGTGCTGGTTGGGATATTCAATCGTTTGGTGTTAAACATTATTTCTTAACAAAGACTTATCCTGAAATATTTAGTTCTGATATTGTGTTCAATTCCTTGAATTTTATTCTGGGTTGTCATCCTGGCAAAAACACATCATCTTTTGCTTCTGGAGTTGGCACTAAATCAGCTACAGTAGCATATGGTGTTAATCGCGCTGACTGGTCATTTATTCCTGGAGGTGTTGTCTCAGGAACAGCTTTGATTCGCCCTGATTTTCCGGAGTTCTTAGAATTTCCTTTTCTATGGCAACAAACAGAGTATGTTATGGGTGGCGGGTCTTCAAATTATATGTTTTTGGTTCTTGCCGCTTTAGAATTATCTAAAAATGAATAATTAATTAAGAAAGTCAACGTTGGAGTAAATCATAGAAAAGTGAGTACAACGATACTTCCTTAACACTTACTTATTTCAATAATAAAACTTAAACAAGAATATGATAAGATCAATATTAAACAAAGCAACATATTTGTTATTTATAATTGGGGTTTCCTCTTTGTTTTCATGTACTCCTTCAAAGAATGAATCAGATAGAGAAGAAATTCTTTATGATGAAATTTCAAAAGATCTGAAATCGAATATTCTCCCTTTTTGGGAAAAATATTCCGTCGACAAAAGAGGTGGTTTTTATGGTGCATTAGCTTATGATGGTTCCCCAATTGTTGATGCAGATAAAGGATGTGTACTAAATGCTCGCATTTTATGGACATTTTCTATAGCCTATCAGGTATTTAAAGAGCCACAATATTTGGATCTTGCGAATCGTGCACAACACTATTTTATTGATCATTTCATCGATAAAGAACTGGGTGGGACATATTGGACTCTGAAAAGTGACGGTACTCCAAAAGACAAAGACAAACAAACCTATGGAATTGCTTTTGCAATTTACGGATTATCGGAACATTATCGTGCTACCCAAAATCAAAAAAGTTTAGATGAAGCCATTGCTTTGTATCATTGTCTTGAAAATAGGGTTTTTGATTCGGAAAATGGAGGATATATTGAATCATTTACTAAGGATTGGCAAAAACCAAATAGGTATGGTTATGATGGAGATGGGATTGCAAGTAAATCAATGAATACACATATACATGTACTAGAAGCTTACACAAATTTATATCAAGTGTGGAAAGATGAAGGTTTACGTAAGCAGTTGACAGGTTTATTGGATGTGTTGATAAAAAAAGTTTATAATCCAAGAACATATCATTTAATGCTTTATTTTAATGATACATGGGAGAGTTTAGAAGATGTTGATTCTTATGGACATGATATAGAAACCGCATGGTTATTTAATGAGGCATCAATGACTTTAGGTGATGCTGAATTAATAAGAAAAACCAATAAAATAGCTATTGAAATTGTGAATACTACCATGGAACAAGGAATGAATCCCGATGGGTCACTGATTTATGAACGAAAAGGCAAATATTTTCAAAGAGATCTATCTTGGTGGTGCCAAGCCGAAGCTGTTAATGGATTGTTAGATGCGTGGCGAATATCTGGGAATGTTAAATATATGGATGCAGCAATTAATACATGGGACTGGATAAAATCGAACATGATTGACTATAAACATGGTGAATGGTACAGCACAGTATCAGTAGCTGGAGATGCTGATACAAAGGGTTTAAAGGCAAGTTTATGGAGGTGCTCATATCATAATAGTCGAATGGGATTCAGAGTCATGTCATTTAAAGACATGAAATAGCTATATAATTAATTTGAATTTCGCTATGAAAAAAATAATTTATTTTCTACTTGTCTTGTTCTCGTTTACAATTAATACTTCCGCCCAAACAGAAGTTATGGCTTGGGGCAATATCACCGGAATTCGTATTAATGGACAACTTATTGATTTTGAGTCTAGTGTTGTTGTTATCGGTAAAGATAAATCATTCGTTCATGCCACGGGCAAAGAGCGTCAAGCTCGTCCTCAATACTTTCGTGACGGAGATACACAAACGGTGATAACCGAAATTGATGGTATCCGTTTCACGCAAGTTGTAACCGATTTATCGAAGGGAAAGGCGCGTGTTGAGATTAACTTACAGTCTGATACAACTTTGAATTTGGATGGAGTGTATTTACATATTCAACAACCATTAAATAAAAAAGAGCAGACAATAAGGGTTGGTTCTAAAGAAGGCACACAAGATATTACTATTGTTAAAGGAAAAGTAAAGAAAGGGCAGAAAGCACATCTATCTATTGAGATAACTGCCACTGGCCCAATTGACACAGAAACGGCAATCCTCTCTATTTCTTCGCGCAATCCGGGACGAGAATTTTTAGGATTAGGAGGTAACTTTCGACTACAAAATCCCTCTGTTGACCCTCAAGTAATTGATTACTCTTTGGAGAATCTTCGAGTTGCATATGGAAGAGTTGAGATGCCTTGGCGCTCTTGGCATCCCGAGGAAAACGGAAATCCGTTGGAAGATGCTTTAACAGGTAAGATTGATGAGCGTGTGCGAGACGCTATGGAAATGGCACGAAGACTTAAAAGACTTGGAATGCCTGTGATAGTTAGTGCATGGTTTCCACCCGTTTGGGCGATTGATGGAAAACCCGAAGATTATCCTCGAAGAGGGGGTGTACAAGCTTTTCGTTTAGACGCAAAAAAAATTGAACGTATCTACAAGTCATTGACAGACTATTTATTGGTGTTGAAAAAAATATATGGAGTAGAAGCTATATCGTTTTCTTTCAATGAATCAGATATTGGCATTGATATAGTGCACACCGCTGAAGAACATGCGAAGTTTATCAAAGGATTGGGAAGTTACATGGCGAGCAAAGGGCTAAGCACCAAAATGCTTTTAGGTGACAACTCAGACGCTACTACGTATGACTTTATTCTTCCCGCAATGCGCGATCCCGAAACACATCCTTATATTTCGGGCGTCTCTTTTCACTCGTGGCGAGGTTGCGACGATGCTACGTTAGAGAAGTGGGCAGCAGCTTCCCGCGAATTGAATGTACCACTAATAATTGGTGAAGGCAGTACCGATGCTGCTGCTTGGCGTTATCCACAAATATTCAAAGAGGCTACTTTTGCTTTGTATGAAATTAATCTCTACACACGCATCAGTGCAATCTGTCAACCCCAATCTATTTTGCAGTGGCAACTTACTTCCGACTATTCAATACTTTGGGGAGCAGGTGTTTATGGTTCGGAAGGTGAGTTAAGACCTACGCAGCGTTATTGGAACCTTAAACAGCTGGCTTCTACTCCCGAACAGGCATTTGCTTTACCTGTGAGTAGTAGCAAAGAAGAAGTGAATAGTGCTGCTTTTGCCAATATTGCACGGGGCGAATATGTGGTGCATGCCGTGAATAATGGATCTGCCCGGAGTGCTATTATCAAAGGATTACCTACTGAAAATGCCACAGTGAAAGTGTATGTAACGAATCAAGAACAAGGTATGGAAGAAACAAGTACGTATCACTTCTTGCCTAATGGCAACTTAGAAGTGCAACTGCCTGCCGTAAGTTTTGTATCCGTTTTTGTAAATCAATTGTAAAGAAGTATAACGAAATAAATGTACTTCCACATGCAATCTATTGATTAAAACAACTAATATAAAAGTGTTTTGAGCCATTTATTATCTAGAAAATGAAATGTTTACAAAATTCTTAATTATATAACCTACAGCAGGCTGATTAATTAGAGCTTGCAAAAGTTGAAAAAAATGAAAATATTAAATTACCTCGCAGGATTAGCTTTCATAATCTTAATTGCTGCTTGTGGGAATAAAAAAAATACAAACCAAGATTCTGGTTTCTCAGCCTCATCCAACAGAACTCCCGAAACTGAAAGTCTACTTTCTAATTTGAAAAAGATTGCATCAAAGGGCATTATGTTTGGTCATCAAGACGACCCTTTGTACGGAGTAACCTGGGAAGGTGATAGCGATCGATCTGACGTTAAAAGCGTTGTAGGAGATTACCCTGCCGTAATGGGTTTTGACATCGGAAGAATCGAATTGGGGAGTAAAAAAAGTTTAGATAACGTTGACTTCAATATAATCCGACAGGAGATTATCAATCAATTCAATCGTGGTGGGATAATAACTATTAGCTGGCACATGTACAATACTTTAACAGGAGGTGATTCGTGGGATATAGAAACTAAAGGTGTAGTTACTTCCATTCTTCCTAATGGAGAGAATCATAACAAGTTTCTGACTTGGTTGAAACAGGGAGCAGACTTTTTCAATTCTCTTGTGACTGAAGACGGAACAAAAATACCGGTTCTATTTCGACCCTGGCACGAACACACTGGAAGCTGGTTTTGGTGGGGTAAAGATAATTGCACTATAGAAGAATATAAAGAACTTTGGTTATTGACATATAACTATTTTGAAGAACAAGGTGTAGACAATCTCCTTTATACATACTCACCAGACAGTCATGGTCCCGGAGAAATCTATCTGGAACGTTATCCCGGAGATGAATATGTTGATTTACTCGGACTTGATATATATCATCGAGGCGATGAAGAGGGTATCGAGATATATCAAAACACATTAGATACTATTTTATCTTTTTTGACTGAAGAGGGAGAAAAGAGAAACAAACCAATTGCTGTGACGGAAACGGGATTAGAAGCAATACCGATTGCGAATTGGTGGACAGAATTACTCCTTCCTACTCTTGAGAAATACCCGGTAACTTATGTATTGGTTTGGCGTAATGCACGAGAACGTCCAAATCATTATTATGCTCCCTATCCAGGACAAAAATCGGCCGACGATTTTGTAAAGTTCTTTAATAGTCCGAAGACTCTTTTTGTTAAAGATCTTCCCAATCTATATAAATAAATTACACTTATTCATATATGAATTCATACAATTCAAAAATTAAAGCGTTATTAAAAAATCAAAGTAAGCTTATCGAAAGAGAGAATAAGCCAGCTTCTACCACAAATGGTTGGTATCAACGATATAAAAACCCCATTTTGACTGCTGCACACACCCCTATTCATTGGAGATATGATCTCAATGAAAAAACAAATCCATTTTTGATGGAAAGAATTGGTGTGAATGCAGTAATGAATTCAGGAGCTATAAAATGGAATGATAAATATCTATTAATTGCACGCGTGGAAGGTGTTGATAGAAAATCTTTTTTCGCTATAGCAGAAAGCCCTAACGGAATAGACAATTTCCGATTTTGGGATTATCCTGTAACTATCCCTGAAACTGATGATCCTGCCACTAATGTATATGATATGAGGCTCACTCAACACGAAGATGGTTGGATTTATGGCGTGTTTTGTACAGAACGTCGTGACCCTCAAGCAGATGTGAATGATTTATCATCAGCAATTGCTTCAGCTGGTATTGCTCGCACAAAGGATTTGACAAGTTGGGAGCGTTTACCGGATTTAATATCCTCGAGTCAGCAACGAAATGTAGTTCTCCATCCCGAGTTTGTGAATGGTAAATATGCTCTTTATACCCGACCACAAGATGATTTTATTGATGCAGGGAGTGGATCAGGTATTGGCTGGGCATTGGTTGATGACATTTTAAATGCCAAAGTTATAGAAGAAAAAATAATTGATAAGAGATATTATCACACCATCAAAGAGATGAAAAATGGAGAAGGTCCAGCGCCACTTAAAACTCCTCAAGGCTGGCTACACATGGCTCATGGAGTAAGAGGATGTGCTGCAGGCTTACGCTATGTATTATATATGTATATGACTTCATTGGAAGATCCATCCGAACTCATTGCTTCTCCCGGAGGATATTTTATGGCACCCGAAGGAGTCGAAAGAATTGGTGATGTGTCGAATGTGCTATTTAACAACGGTTGGATAGCCGATGAAGATGGAACGGTTTTTATCTATTATGCTTCTTCCGATACGCGAATGCACGTGGCAACATCTACAATCGAAAGATTAGTGGACTATTGCCTGAACACACCAGAAGATGGCTTTTCTTCCGCCTCGTCAGTAGAAACATTGAAAAAACAAATTAAAAGTAACTTTATCGTCCTGGAAAATTTGTAAATTTCGAATTATATGATCAAGCTGAAAGAAAAGATAGGATATGGTTTTGGAGATATGGCATCATCCATGTTTTGGAAACTATTTGGTTCTTATTTGATGATATTTTATACCGATGTTTTCGGATTGCCGGCTGCAGTCGTGGGTACTATGTTCCTTTTTACTCGCATTTGGGATTCATTAAGTGATCCTGTGATGGGCGTGATTGCAGACAGAACAACGACCCGATGGGGTAAATTCAGACCCTACATTTTATGGGGTGCTTTGCCTTTTGGTATTATTGGTGTATTAACATTTACAACACCTTCACTTGATTTAACCGGAAAAATTATTTATGCTTATGTTACCTATTCGTTAATGATGGGTATCTACACAGTTGTAAATGTTCCTTATGCATCTTTGTTGGGAGTAATGAGTCCAAATCCGAAGGATAGAAACACATTAGCTACTTTCAGAATGTCGTTTGCATATATTGGTAGTTTTGTCGCACTGCTACTTTTTATGCCTATTGTGAATTTATTTAGTGGAGGAAGTACTGACATTGCAGCTCAACAAAAAGGGTGGACAATGGGAGTGGGTATAATAGCGGTGATATGCGTAGTTCTTTTTGTTCTCACATTTGCTCTCACAAGAGAAAGAGTGAAACCCATAAAAGAGAAACAAGCAAAGCTTAAAGAGGATCTTAAGGATTTGGCAAAAAACAAACCTTGGTGGATACTCTTAGGCGCAGGGATTGCTGCACTTGTATTCAACTCGATTAGAGATGGAGCAACAGTCTATTATTTTAAATATTATATTGTAGAAGAAGCATATACAAACATTTCTCTTTTTGGTTTTTCATTTCTGTTGAGTGGACTTTACCTTGCAATTGGTCAAGCGGCTAACATTGTTGGGGTTGTTTTGGCAGCACCTGTAAGCAATAGGATAGGAAAGAAAAACACCTATCTTGGAGCAATGATAACTGCATCCATTTTGAGTGTAATCTTCTTTTGGTTCAACAAAGAACAACTGGCACTTATTTTCGTATTTCAAGTACTCATCAGTATCTGTGCGGGTAGCATCTTCCCCTTACTTTGGTCGATGTATGCAGATTGCACCGATTATTCTGAACTAAAATCAGGAAACAGAGCGACAGGACTTATCTTCAGCTCTTCTTCCATGAGTCAAAAATTTGGATGGGCGATAGGAAGTGCTCTTACCGGTTGGCTTCTGGCATATTACGGATTTCAGGCAAATCAGGCACAAAGTCTTGAAACTTTAAATGGTATCAAAATGTTTATGAGCATACTGCCTGCGGTAGGAACAGCTCTTTCAGTTATTTTCATCTCAATGTATCCCTTAAGTGAAAAGAAAATGGAAGCTATTGTTAGCCAGCTGGAAGTAAGAAGGAATCTTCAGGAATAATTCAATCCGTAGAGATTATGAATAATAAAATTGCTCATCTCAAAGCAGAAGTTGATGAAATTCTTAAAGAAAACATCCTCCCCTATTGGATGAATAATATGTTAGACAAAGAAAATGGAGGTTTTCTGGGACGCATCACCGGTGATGAGGTTATAAAACGTGATGCACCAAAAGGAGCCGTATTAAATGCGAGAATCCTTTGGACACATGCCGCTGCCTATCGAGTTTATAAAGATAAAACTTATTTGAAAGTTGCAACAAGAGCAAAGGATTATCTGTTAGATTATTTTTACGATGAAGAACATGCTGGAATTTATTGGCTGGTAGATTATAAAGGGGATCCAATTGAGACAAAAAAACAAATCTACGCACAAGGATTTGCAATATATGGATTGAGCGAATATTATCGAGCGACACAAGATGAGGAAGCCTTAAAATATGCTATAAAACTTTATAAAATAATTGAATCGCACAGTTTTGACAGAGAAAATAATGGTTATTTAGAGGCTTTCACACAAGATTGGCAAGTGATAGAGGATATGCGCTTGAGTGAAAAGGATGAAAATGTGCAAAAGACAATGAACACGCATTTGCATATTTTAGAACCATATACCAATCTTTATCGTATTTGGAAAGACGATTCTTTGAAAAAACAACTAACGAATCTGATTAATCTGTTTTTAGAGAGATTTATCGATAAAGAATCAAACCATCTAAACTTGTTTTTTGATACTAACTGGAATTCAAAAAGTGAAATAATATCTTACGGACACGATATTGAAGCATCATGGTTGATATATGAAGCTGCACTTGTACTGAACGAAGTCGAAATACTTGAAAAAGTAAAAAAGGTTGTTCCTTTTATTGTAAAAGCTGCCGAAGAAGGCCTGCAATCTGACGGAAGTTTAATTTATGAAAAAAGCTATCAAACCGGAGAAATAGATATGGAAAGACATTGGTGGGTGCAAGCAGAGGCGGTTATCGGCTTCATAAATCATTATCAGTATTACAATGATGAGCATTCTTTGAATCTTGCTTTAGACTGTTGGGAATACATAAAGGGAAATCTCATCGATTGGCAAAATGGCGAATGGTTTTGGAGTGTTTACGCAGATGGCTCAGTGAATAGGAAAGATGATAAAGCTGGTATCTGGAAATGTCCTTATCATAATGGGCGAATGTGCTTGGAGATTATAGAACGATTTTGATAATAGAAAAGGATGTATTCTCATCGGAATGCCTCCTGCTGTTTTTATATAGTGTCTGCAAAAAGCCTCCTGTTTTTTGAAATACAGAGCGTATTTTAGCTTTACTTCCAAAGACCTCTCTACTTCAAAAAATCCCCCACCTTCATCTCCTCTACTTCCCCAATCTTTTCAAGTTGCTTCATATCTATCTTCTTTTTGTTTCCAACAACTATATAAACCACAGTTTTACCTTGAATGTTTTTCATATAAAAATCTTCCAAGTCTTGCAACTTCATTTCTGAAACATTCTCAACAAGTAATTCATTTGGGTCTTCACTGTAGCCTTGCCGTTTGTAAAGTGCAACGCGTTGCGTTTTTTGTCTGAAGTTGGGGTAGGCGCTTTGCGCCTGATTTATCATACTCTCTTTTGCAGCTTTTAGTCGCTTCTCGCTCAATGGCATCTCTGCAAGCAATGATTCAACTGCTTGTATTGCATTTGTGGTTTTATCTGCCTGAGTTGAAAGGAATAGATTAAAGCGCATCGCTTTATCATTTAATTTTACCGGCGGATTTTCCACCGAAGAGTTGGCACGATAGGCCAAAGAACGAAACTCGCGTATCTCTTGAAACATCAGAGAACTCATTCCCGACCCAAAATAGGTGTTGAAGAGTTGAGCGAGGTTTTTGTCATGATTGCTGTTTTGTATTGGCCCCAAAATGTATGCCTGAACAATACTTTGAGTTGCTTTAGAATCGTTATAGAAGAACACTTTTGGTTGTGAATATGCGATTCCTTCTTTGAAATCAGGATTATCTGAATTCAAATTGATTTTATTTATCGAAAAATTCTGAGTGATTATTTTTGCAACCTGATCCTGTGACAATGTACCCGAATAGTGAAAGTTCGCTTCAGTTGAAAGCGCTTTCTGTAAATCGGAAATAAATTGTTCTCCTGAAACTTGTTTCAATTCTTTTAAGGATAAACGAGTCAGGTATTCAGACTCTTTGTCAAACTTCACTTTTTCTGTTAGTGCCTTGCTCAGTTCATCGGGTGATTTACGCGTTGCTTTATCCTCTAACTTTTTCTCCTTAGTCAGCTTTTTCAATTTTGACTTGTCCGGTTTCAAATTAGTCAGGAAATAACTTACCAATTTGAATGTTTCTTCAAAAGTATCATCAAATCCCGAAACTGAAATAGTAAAATGAGTAGAATGGACATTGAAATTTAATGTACTGCCAAGCTGTTGCAATTCTTCATTGAACTGATCGACGCTCTGCTTATCCGTACCCAAATAATTCAAATAAGAGACCAGGGGAGAAAGCGTTGGAAGCTGTCGACTTCCAATTTCGAAATTCATGGTTAAACTAAACACATTGTTCATATCATTGGGTGTGTAATATAAATTAACCAATCGATTATCGCCTAATGATACACTTGGACCATCGTTCTCAAAATCAAGATAACGAGGGGTAAACTCTGAGCTGCCAAGAGTTTCCAACCATTTACTATAGTCAGACTCTTGTTCTTTATTCACTGCTTCAATCGGTTTGAAAGGTGGCTTCGATATTTTGGCATTCGGATATTTACCTGTTTTCTTTTTTACGTCGAAGTAATTGTCGGAAAAATATTTGTTTGCAATATCAATCACATCTTGCTTTGTAATCGATTTTATCTTTTCTGTTTGCTTCAGGTATTCACTCCAGGTCATCCCTTTGGCGAATACTTCAATTATTTTCTGATTGCGTGTATCCAAACTTTCCAGGTCTAACAAATGCTTGCGCTCTTGTTCCAATTTCAAACTCTGAAACATCTCATCCGAAATATCTCCACTCTTTATTTTATCTAAAGCTCCAAAAAGAAGTTTTTGTGCAGAACCGTACGTTTGAAAAGGAATATTAGGAATTGCTATAACTGCAATAGCTCCTGCGTCGTTCATACTTAAAGGAATAGCGGCGCTCATCATCAGTTTACCATCTATTGTAAGCTTATCAAGCAATCCGGTTTTATTTTCATTGCTGAGAAATGAGATAGCCAAACTCAAAGCAATCTCATCGGGATGATTAGATGGAACTCCTCTCCACAACAGTGCATTGCCTCTCACAAATGGAATAGGTATTTTTGCTTTTAAATCAACTCTGCCTTCTATTGGAGCCGGCATTTCAATCGCAGGTTTCTCTACCGACCCTTTTTGTATTTTACCAAAAGTAGCTTCTAATAATGGCAGCACCTCTTCTGTATCGAAATCACCACTCAACACCAAACCCATATTTCCGGCTACATAATAGGTTTTAAAGAACTCTTCCATCTCTGACAGACGAGGGTTTTTAAGATTTTCGGTGCTCCCAATAATGGGATATTGGTAAGGATGCGGTTTGAAAAACTGCTCAATTGTTTTTTCCACAGCTTGGCTTCCCAACATATCAGCATACATATTTTTCTCTTCGTAAACTGTTTCCAATTCGCTTTGGAACATCCTGAAAACAGGATTAATCAGTCGCTCACTATTTATTTCGCACCACTGCTTCATGTATTGCGGTGTGAAGGTATTGAAATACATGGTGTAATCCCACGATGTACCTGCGTTGAGACCCGTACCGCCATATTGAGAGATAAGTTTGTTAAATTCATTTGGAATGACATATTCTGCTGCTTTTATGGAAAGATCATTAATTTCTTTTTGAATTTCCAGACGTTTTTCGGGGTCCGATAAACGCGCCAGCTCATCGTATTTTTCTGAAATAGAATCCAACCATATTTTTTCCTCCGCATAATTGATAGTGCCAATTTTATCGGTTCCTTTAAACAGGATGTGTTCAAAGTAATGAGCCACACCTGTGTTGGGAGAATCTTTTGCTCCCGCCTTGACGATGATGCTTCCAATTATTTTTGGCTGCGAATTGTCTTCGTTTAGCCAGACGGTTAAACCATTACTTAATCTGTATTCTTTCACGCTTAAAGGGTTTTTTGAGAATAAAACAAACAGTGAACTCAGTAAAAGTGCAGTTGTAATTACTATCTTTTTCATAGTCTCATATTTTGTTGATAATTCGCTTAATTAGACCGGATAACAAAAATACAAAAAGCTAATGAATAGTAGAGGAGTTTTCGTACAATAATATTCCCATGAAATTATTGAGCTAAATAAAATAACGATAGATATGTAATAGAGATTGAGAGAATAAATTATCCGGTAAGTTAGCAATAAGAACAATTAACACCCAACGGTTTAGATTATCTGATAACGTCGCATCAGATATTTTAATACTCTTGTTTTAAAACTTAACATAAAGATTCGCTACATTTGTACATATGAAATCAATTTACAAGAAAGACCGATTAGAAATTTTTACTCCTGATATATCGGGCTTGGAGTTGCCTTATGTCGGTGGAGTAGTTGCAGGTTTTCCCTCTCCTGCCGATGACTTTGTGTACGAAAGCATCGATCTTAACAAACTACTTGTAAAACATCCTGATGCTACTTTTTATGCCCGCGTTCGCGGTCAATCAATGACATCGGATTTCCATGAAGACGACTTGTTAGTAATAGATCGCAGTGTTGAATGGGGAGACAATAAAATTGCACTTTGTTACATAGAGAATGAATTCACTCTGAAAAGATTGAAAATAGATGGTGATAAATGTTTTTTAGTCCCATCGAACAACGATTTTCCGCTTATCGAGGTAAAAGATGACAACGATGTAATTGTATGGGGAATAGTTACTTATTCCATCAAAAAGCATTGAATTAAATAAGATAATTCATCAAACATGTATGCACTTATAGATTGCAATAATTTTTACGCCTCGTGCGAACGTGTTTTTAATCCGTCGCTCAATGCTATGCCTATTGTGGTGCTTAGCAACAACGATGGATGTGTAATAGCTCGCAGCAACGAAGCCAAGAAGTTAGGCATCCCTATGGGCGCACCGGCATTTGAATATGAAAGCGTGTTTCGCACGCATGGCGTAAAAGTGTTTTCTGCCAATTTTCATTTGTATGGCGATATGAGCCGTCGGGTGATGAATATCTTAAGCAATTTCAGCCCTGCTACTGAGATTTATTCTATCGATGAATGTTTTTTATCATTGCATGGAATAAACAAAGATCATTACAAATATGGTCTGGAAATGGTGGAAAAAGTTATGAAATGGACAGGCATCCCCATTAGTGTGGGTATAGCTCCTACTAAAGCTTTGGCTAAAGTGGCTAATCGGGTTGCAAAGAAGTTTCCGGAGATAACTCAAAGTGTTCATGTGATAGATAGCGATGAAAAGAGAATAAAGGCTTTGAAATGGTTGCCTGTAGAAGATGTGTGGGGAATAGGGAGACAAAATGCCAAAAAACTATATGCAAATGATGTCCGAAAAGCATATGAATTTACGTTACTGCCCGAAAGTTGGGTGTTGAAACAGATGACCATTGTTGGACTGAGACTCCAAAAAGATTTAAAAGGTATTTCTTCCATTGATATGGAATATGAGGAAAAGAAGAAAAGTATCTCCACAACTCGTACTTTTGAGAGAGATTACAATACATTTGATGAAGTGAAAGAACGTATCACTACATTTACTTCACTGTGTGCACAAAAATTACGCAATCAGAATTCGCTTTGCAACGTTTTGAGCTTATTTGTAGAAACCAATCGGTTTAAAGAAACCGAAACTTATTACTATAAATCTATCCAATTAAAATTGCCTTTCTCTACATCCTCCACATTAGAGCTGGTTCCGTTTGCAGTAATGGGATTGAAACACATATTTCGGGATCATCTCCATTATAAAAAGGCAGGTGTAACATTATCTCATTTTGTAAATGCCGATTGTTATCAGCCGTCACTTTTCTACAATTCAAACCCGAAGCATCGGGAACTGATGAAGGTTATGGATAAAATAAATGGAACTTATAAATCAAATGCCATTCGATTGGCAGGAATGGACGAGAAAACGTTTAAAATGAGACAAGAGCATCTTTCTCCGGCTTATACTACGAATATTAATGATGTTTTACGTGTTCTTATTGATTGATTATAACGTTGAGTCACTCCGTTACCGCACAAGTTCTCTCGTGCTCTCTAATAGAAAATTGGAAAGATTCTTTTTTGCTACACTTTAAAAGGTGTCAATTAATTCTGAATACCATGCAATGCAATTGTGCAGTAGCGAGGTAAAACTAAGCAAAATCCATAACAGAAATATAGACCTTCGAATGGTTCGAAAAAATCGGGACGGCATTCACTGTTTTAAGATTAGGTTTTTTTAACTATCCGAAAAGTTAATTGTTTCCTTGCGTATTTATTCTGTTTTTCTTCTTGTCAAGTCTCTTGCTGAATGGTGTATGGTTAAAATGTCAATTTGATTATTTTCAACTATTTTATAAATGATTCTGTAACTTCCTTCGGTTAGTTCTCTAATATTATCTATGTTAATTTCAGGTACAATCTTTCCTGAACGAGGCTGAGTTTTTAATATCCTTGTCCGTGTTTTAAGTCTGGTTATCTGAAGTTTTGCATACAGCTTAGAATCTTTTGAGATGTATTCTGCGATATTCTTCAAGTCACCTTTTGCTTGGAATGTCCAATTTATTCGAACCATTTTTCGATTTCATTTTCCATTTCGCTCTCTGATATTACTTCTCCATTCTCCGATTGTCGATTCCCAGTTTCAATCTTTTCAATTAAGATTAATTTTTCAATTAACTCATCAATTGAAAATTCTTCAGGGAATTTATCAATATGTTCTTTAAGTTTTTCTTTTGTTAGCATATTATATTGTTTTTAAATTAGTCCAAAGATACGGAATGTTTATTTCATTTGTTGACTGTGATTTCTTTGAATATGCAAGATAACGTTATTACTCAACGTTATTTATTTGTCAATCGGATTTTCCTTTGTTGACCATCGCCATTCATTATCACCCCATCTATCATATAACCAAAAATCATTTTTAAATCGTAATAAGGATGCCTTGTATTGTGCAATAATCAGAGACGCCCTACGCGAGCGTTTTAACAAAAACGGAAGCACCCGATATTGATAAAAAGCGGACCCCAACATTATCGGATCATCATTAATCAACAACGCATAGTGGCCATTAACGCAAGAGAAACAAGCACAAATTTAGGATGCAGCGAATCTGTTTTTACGGTCATATTATGCGTAATGAAAAATCATTATAAAAATATTCAACAATGAGTCTACTCCGATAAATCCTCTGGGACTTTAGCTGAGTGCTGATTATTAGTCTTTTCCCTTCAGGGACAATGGGCAGGAAGAATCTAATACTCAGCAATTGAGGGTTTTCAGAGTAGGCTTAACAATATATTGAACAGAATCCATTACAATGGACGGATGATATGTTTTACACCTCATAATACAACAAATCCCTTAATTCATCATATCCCAGTTTTTTCGCCAATTCGTAGGTGTTTTCGTAACATGCCATTCGGTAATAATTCAAACGATTGAAAGAGGCAAGCAATCCTTCATCTTTTACTTCTTGAGGAATCTGCTGTGATGATATTTCTTTTAAATTCTCAATCATTTCCTGAGCCACAGAGTCTGTGGTGTTACCCGGATTTACACCTTTCTCTCCTAATGCTTCTTGCAGAAGTTCAAATTGTTTTTTGGTTTCTTTGGCAAGTTCTACTGCTATTTGCAGAAGATCTTGGTCTTCTATTTCTTCTTGTACAGCTTCAAATATTTCTGCACACTCTTTTTCCAGAGCATATAGATTTTTGAATTCGCTGTTAAATAAATCAGTTAGATTGTTCATGAGAAATGTTTTTTTTAATGTGTTGTGTGCTGTATATGCAACAAGAAACTAATGGTAATGTTTAAATAAATACACATGTTGTGACGCTCCATACGGACGTCTAATTGATTGAGAATACCCGTAAAAAGTGTTTCTCCCAGCCATTTATCAGCCATTACTACTAATTAATTGCAGTGATTTCTTATTTAGAATTTTCACTTTCCTTCCTTTCATTTCTATAATATTGTCGTTAATGAACTCCGAAAGCAATCGGTTTATGCTCTCGCGACTGGCATCTACTAAATTTCCGATATCGGATTGAGATATAGGAAGTGTGAAGGAGTCCGATTCAAAAATATTGTCAGATAAATCAAGAAAAACATCTGCCAGATTGCCGCGCGTTTGTTTTTGGGCACGGTTGGCGCATCGATGATAAGATTCTAACTCGCTTTTACTCAATTCCTGAATAATATAGGCTGAAAAGTTATTGTTTTCCTCTAAAACTTTCCTAAACAGATTGATATCGATAAAACATGCTTCAGAATCCAGTATAGCGGTAACGGAGTATTGGTTTATTTTGTTGCCAAAAGTGGTGGGCAATCCCAAATAAGTGGGAGCTTTAATAAGTCGCACAATTTGTTCGTTATAAGGTCCGGTGATATGAACTTTCACTAAACCTTCACGCAAGAAAACCACATTAGTGGAAAACATCCCTTGATGTATAATAGTGGAATCTTTCTTGAATTTCACCACGGCGTGGTTCTTTCCAAGCTGTTCCAACTGACGATCTTTCAGGGTGCGCATCGATTTCATTACGCAGTCACAATTTGCACATTCTTCTTTCATACTACAAAAATAATAAAAAAGTGATACAAGTCACAATATAATGTATTATTGTTCACGTCACAAAATAAAAATAATAGAGAAATAATTCTTTAATTTGCATTATAATAATTCAGAAAATAAAAGACATATATGGAGAATTTAAAAGAGATAACTATGGAGAAGCTTTTAACGGAACTAAAAACCCTGAAAGCAAAGACCGACGATATGGAAGATTCCCGTAAAGATCAACTATCCATTGCCATTATATCCGGCGATATGGATAAGATTATGGCGACCATGATTGTGGCATTAGCGGCTGCCGCCATGGATTCGCAAGTGAAACTGTTTTTCTCTTTTTGGGCAATTGGCGCATTGCGCGATCCTAAAAAACAGGGAAAAGGGAAAAATTTTATATCGAAAATGTTTGGAATGATGTTACCCAAAGGGCGGAACAAGTTGAAACTGTCTAAATTCAATATGCTTGGTATGGGACCGTTGATGATGAAAGGATTGATGAAACAACAAAATGTGCTTTCGTTAGACGAAATGTTTAAACAAGCAGGTGAACTCGGAATAGAAATTACTGTTTGCGAAATGACGATGAATTTGATGGGTTTCAAAAAGGAAGAGATGATTGATTATCCGCATCTTAGTTATGCAGGAGCCACTACGTTTATTGTGGATGCCGGTGAGAGCAGTATGCAATGGATGATTTAAAACAGATTAGCTTTCCATGCAAATTCGAATTAGAAATAAAGAAACAGAATTTTAAAGATATTAAATTAATTAACTACTAAAAAGTAAAGTATTATGACAACAGATGCATTAAGTGGAATAACAGTAGCAAAATCAGTAGATGCACGTGGAACAGCATGCCCCGGACCACTCTTAGAAGCTAAGAGAGCAATTGGAACAATTAATAGTGGTGACGTAATGGAAATTCTTTCGGCAGACGAAGGAACAAAACAAGATATTCCAAAATGGTGCAAGAAGCAAGGTCATGAGTATCTTGGGAGTGCCGAAGAAAACGGATACTTCAAAGTATATATGAAAAAGAAATAAGAATTTCTTGGCGGCGTTTAGTACACAAAAAACAGTGAGCTGATACTAAGCAAAGTGAAGAATTTAATCTAATTCTATTATGACCCAATCATTCAACAAAAACGCGAAAATACTCGTGTTTTCCACTGAGAAGATTTCAGATCCCGCCATTGATATGGCGGGACTGATGAAATTGCATTATCCGCCAACTGTTTATACCATTACTGTGCCTTGTTCAAGCGGTATAAAACCGAGTTGGATAATGCATGCTTATGAAAAGGGATTTGATGGTGTTTTTATCGCTGCTGACGGAACCGATTGTGTGTTCGGCGAAACGTGCACCCAAAAAACAGGTAATGTGGTGAGCATGGCTCATGATCAAATGAAAGAAAAAGAGATTGATCCCGCCCGGTTGCGCATGGCTGCAATTTGTTCAGTTTGCAGTGAAGCATTTGTGAAACAGGTACGCAGTTTTAACGATTATCTGATAAAGACATTACATGCAGAATAAAAAAATGTTAGAGCAGCCATTTTGAATTTCTCTTACAAAGACTATTATAATGAAAGAACCAAAAATTATAGAATACGATGCGCTTGTAATAGGAGCGGGAATTGCCGGTGGCGAAACTGCTCTAAATCTCGCTAACACGGGATACAAGGTATTATTGGTAGAAAAAGATCACTCTCTTGGAGGAAAAATGATCTTGTTAAGCAAGGTTTTTCCTACGCTGGATTGTGCTGCTTGTATCACCACACCTAAAGTGTCGGAAATTGCGCGTCATAAAAACATTACTGTTTTCACAGAAAGTGAAGTAACGAACATAAGCAAAGAGTCTGCAAACAATTTCGTGGCACAGATAACGAAAAAACCGCGTTATGTGCACGTGGATGATTGCACCGCATGTCAATTATGCGAACAAGCTTGCCCCGTTAGTGTACAAGATGAATATCAATATGGACTTATTGGGCGCAAAGCGGCTTATATTCCTTTCAGCATTGCTAATCCTAAAGCGGCTGTTATCGATATAGAAAATTGCACATTGTGTGGTGCTTGCGAACGCGTATGCCCAACCCAATGTATCGATTTCACAATGGAAACCGAATACTATGAACTACACACCAAAACTGTGGTATTGGCCACCGGATTCACTCTTTTTGATCCGATAGAAATACCACGATACGGATATGGGCGATATAAAAACGTAATCACATCTATGCAAATGGAGCGCGAGATCGCGCCTACGCGTCCATACAACACTATTCTTCGACCGGGCGATGGGAAAGTGCCCGATAGAATTGCGTATGTACTTTGTGCAGGATCGCGAGACAATACTGTAGGTAATCCCAATTGTTCGCAAATTTGCTGTATGTATTCTATTAAACAAGCTCAATTGTTAATGGGAGCATTGCCAATGGCGGACATAACCATTTACTATATCAACATCCGTTCCTTTGGAAAAGGATTCGAAGAATTCTACCAACAAGCAAAAAGTATGGGAGTGGAGTTTGTGAAAGGAAAGATTGGAGAGATAACCGAGAAAGACAACGGAGACCTTATTTTGAGGTATGAAGATATTAACGAAGGAGTTGTGAAGGAAGCTGAACACGATATGGCGGTGCTTTCCGTAGGTGTGAGATCCAATCCTACTATTGGCAAAATATTTAATAATGGTGCGTTAAAATTCGATCCGCTCAATTTTGTGGCACAGGAGGATTTAATGGGCAGCCCGTCAAAAACAAGCATTAAGGGTGTATTTGTAGCCGGAACGGCTACGGGGCCAATGGATATTCCCGATTCCATTCTTTCGGCCGGATCGGCAGCTTCAGAAGCAATCAGTTATTTAACACAACATCAAGAGGTATGAAAGAAAGAATAGGAGTATATATATGTCATTGCGGCGGCAACATATCCGACTATGTTGATGTGGAAAAAGTACGTCAGGCAGTGCAAGACGATGAAGGAGTGGTATTGGCTAAAACTACGGTGTTTGCTTGTTCCGACAGTAATCAAACCGATATGGTAAATGACATTAAGGAACACAATTTGGATGGCGTTATTGTCTCTTCATGTTCGCCGAAACTGCATCTTACTACGTTTCGCGATGTTACTGAACGAGGTGAACTGAACAAATACACGTATGTGCATGCTAATATTCGCGAACAGGTATCGTGGGCGCATTCCGATGATAAGATAGGAGCAACCGAAAAAGCGATTCATGTTGTAAAAGCGGCAATTGCCAAATCAAGATATGCCAAACCTTTGTATCCCAATCAGTTTGAGGCAGAAAAAACCATTGCTGTTATTGGAGCGGGCATCGCAGGTTTAAAAGCAGCTATCTCGCTATCTGATAAGAATTCCAATGTTGTACTTATTGAAAAGGAAAACAGAGTGGGTGGACACACGGCAACGTGGGGCAGTCTGTTTATGACTGATGAAAGAGGGAGTGAATTAATTGATCGAATATACAGCGATTTATCGCAACGCGAGAATGTCTTCATTCTTACCGGATCGGAAGTGATCTCTTCGAAAGGGAGCATTGGCAACTTCACGCTCAAAATAAGAAAAAAGCCTCAAATAGCAGGCGATCCTGTTGAAACAATGGAGATAAACGTAGGATCGATTGTAGTTGCTACTGGGTTTGAACATTATTCACCGGAAGAAGGCGAATTCGCATTTGCACAAAATGAAGCTGTTATAACGCTACCTAATTTTAAACAATTGGTAGACGAGTCATCCGGAAAAGTGTTGGAATATAATGGAAAGAAAATAAAGAATATAGCTTACGTATATTGCGTGGGAAGTCGCCAGACGGAAGGTGAGAATAAATATTGTTCGCGTTACTGCTGTACATCTGTTATTCACACAGCCATTGAAACGAAAAAGAAATTCAAAGGCATTCAGAACATCCATCTCAATAGAGGAATCCGAACGTACGGAAAACAGGAGCTTCTCTACGCCGAATCGCTTCAAATGGGTGATCTCTATCTTCAATTTAACGACGATACACCACCTGAAATACGCAATGAAGGAAAGAAAACGGTTGTAACGGTAAAAGATATTCTTTCAGCCGGGAGAGAGCTGGAAATGGAAGTAGATTTGGTTGTGCTTGTAACCGGAATGGTTCCTCGCAAAGATCAATCTATTGGGAAAATGCTTAAATTACCCAAAGGACGTGATAAATTCTACAACGAAGTACACATGAAATTACGCCCTGTGGAAACCGTCATAGATGGTATAACCATTGCAGGAACATGTCAAGGACCAAAAAACATTAGTGAGTCTGTGAACTCGGCACTATCGGCTGCCACCAAATCATTTTCTTATGTCAGCAAAGGAACGCTCGAAACGGAACCTATTGTGGCAGAAGTGGATCATGAAGTGTGCTCGTGGTGCGGAAAATGTGCCGAGGCGTGTCCTTTTGATGCGATAGAGAAACAGGAAGTGAATGGCAAAGAAGTTGCTGTTATAAATACGTCGGTATGTAAAGGTTGCGGAATGTGCACTCCCGTTTGTCCCGTAGACGCCATCGATCTGATTGGCTACACCAGCGAAGAAATGAAGAGTATGATTGAAGTATTGGCTTAAAATTATGAAAGTAGAAGCAAGAAAAACAGCAAAATATCTGCGGGACAAACAAGGCGTTCCCGAAAAAGCGAAAGAGGAACTGAAGGAATATAATCGAATAAAAAAGGCAATTACCGGTGCGTTGAAAGACGAAGAACTAACAATTGCTCAATTATCGGAGAAGCTTCAAATGCCCAAACCGGAGGTTACGTATTATCTTTTGTCGTTGGTGAAATATGGTATTGTAGCAATTGGAGAAATTGACGATATGGATGAGTATTACTCTTATAAATTAGTGAAATAATGGCAACAAGAATAAACCCAAGATTTTCGGAAGAGTTAAAAAAATACGGTGCAATTAATATGAATGCATGTTACAATTGTGGAACATGTACTGCCGTATGTTCATTGTCAACAACAGACGATTCGTTTCCGCGCGAAATGGTGCGTTTAAGCGTTCTGGGACTTGAAGACGATATCAAAACATCGCTCAAGCCGTGGGAGTGTTATTATTGTGGAGAGTGCACAACCAATTGTCCACAAACAGCAAATCCGGGCGAACTGATGATGTCGCTCCGCAGATGGTTAACTGCCAAATACGATTGGACCGGACTTTCCGGACTGTTGTACAAGTCGATGTCACTAACTCTTTTTGCAATGCTATTAGTTTTTGCCGGAGTATTATACTTCGCCAATTCGGTTAATTTCAATTTGGAACAGATGCTTCACACCGGACATATTTTCGAGATGGTTGCTATTGGCACAATTATGTTTGTGATATTTGTTCCCAATTTGCTACGCATGTGGAACTTTACTGTGCTCAAAGCAGGCGTGAAAGCGCCTTTTAAAACGTATGTTACAGCATTGAGCGACCTTTTTGTACATATGTTTACTCAAAAGCGATCAAAAGATTGTGATGAAGATGATTCTTTCAGATGGTTAGAACACTTTATACTTGTACTTTCGTACTTGTCGTTGCTCTTTACCACCGTTTTTCTGAATTGGTTTGGCACGGGAAGCATACTTATTATCATTTTTGGTTACATCGTTAGTTTTTTGATTTTTGTGGTTACCGTAGATTTTGTGAGTAGTCGCATGAAGAAGAAAAAATCATTGAATAAATTTTCCCAGCCGTCGGATTGGTTTTTTGTAATCTGGCTGTTGTTGATGGGAATCACAGCTTTTATGGTACGCTTGTTCATCGATCTCAACATTCTTGAATCAAACAAATGGATGTATATTTTGCATCTTACGGTGTTAGCACAATGGGCGCTTATTATTGTTCCATTTGGAAAATGGACGCATTTCTTATATCGCTCGTTTGCAATGTATTTTTCGAAAGTAAAAAGTATGGCATTAGAATAGACTTGTTTGTGCACATTGTGGCTCCAAGACGCATTGTGCATAAGAAAACACATAAAAACGGTAATGAGTATGAACTATGCTACTAAGTCCCCCACGATTTTTCAATCGAACATCAAGTGTAATAATTCAAAAGTAAAGGCTTACGCCCTTACAGGGCTTTTTGTTATGCATCAATCTGATACATAGGGCGTTGCCCTATGCTGTTGTCTTACGCTCTTTCAGAGCTATAGGTATAAAAACTAATATTTTTGTTTTTAAATTCACTATTGTAAAACCATACATTCACAAACACACACAATTTAGGGCAACGCCCTAAAAGAACCTAGCACAGGGCAACGCCCTGTGTATGTGCACCATACAAGCACAGGAGCCCTGTAAGGGCGAAAGATTATTTTATGAAATATCAAGAATCTGAATATATTATATAGTCAGAAAATTCTTTTCTACAACGAACAGTGAATAACTTATTTTAAATAATGTCTCGTGCAATGATTAACAGCAATTGCTTCTCTCTATAGCTGCATTTTATTCTCATTTTACTCATCGTTTAAATGTGTGTAAAGTCTCTATAATCAGCTCTAAATCAAACTCTCTATGATTTATTTCTAACATCATCCGTTCTAACATCTTTACGCAATTTCACCCAAAAAATTGAATATATCATATTTTGTTAGTAACTTGTTGAAAAGAAACAAGAGAAGAATACTTCTTTTACGAAATTGTGGAGTACCTTTGAATTCTTATTTCAAAAGATAAAATGGAAAAACAAAAACGACAAA
>Ga0265293_10001539_pt1 | contig 50016 bp, 53 predicted proteins | sample Munlanlewell138R_FD_192505 | JGI IMG/M metagenome (GOLD analysis project Ga0265293, IMG submission 192505) | Leachate microbial communities from a municipal landfill in Southern Ontario, Canada - Leachate well 138R | ecosystem: Engineered > Solid waste > Landfill > Unclassified | place: Canada... | reverse complement strand
AAAAGGTAAGATTGTTCACGTCGGGGGCTTAGTTTTTGTTGGTGTGGGAACTTACATTTTCTAAGATCCCCGACTCTTTTTCCAGCCGGTCAGATTTTTTCTACACCCTTAAATGCGAAGAGCCGGTTTAACTCCTGGAAAACTATTGACCTATCCTGGGGCTTCGTAGTTTCATTTTCGTCAGACAATCCAAACCGCATGCGTCAATGGTTGTAAAAGCGGAACGAGGTATACACATGAGTAAATTCAGAACACTAGCCCTGCCAGCCCTGCTTGGCTTGGCCATGCTAACCGGCTGTGCTGGACGGGTCCCAAACAAAGTTGAAGGCACGATCGACTTTGCTTTTGAGTACGATGAAACACAAAGCTATGCCCTGAACATGCTGCGAGCATCAGGGGTGCCTGGGGTAACTGACGTTGCCCTTCCCAACGAGCTTACAGCCCAGCAAAAAGAGGACTTGCAAGCATCCGCTGGCGAGCTCCTTGGCGACGCATTTGATGCCGCCTTTCTTGGCGGCGCAGCAGCGGGCGCAATCACAATGCCAGGAATCGGCTCAACCGGTGCACTGGCCTTCGGTGCCCTTGACCTGCTAAACACACCGATTCTGCCAGGCGGTGCACAGGTAAACTCTTTCTCTGCATGGATGCCTGCAAGCATGGCGGAGTCTGGGGAAGATGCTCACCAGCTGGCAAAAAACACCATGGTTGATGCAATGAAACAGGCCGGTGAAGCAGAAGGCTTTGCCACAGTGTACGACCCAAGCCGTTTCGGTCGCTTCTCTGCCGGCAACAACTTGATCGTGATCTTGGAGCGCCCCGAAGCTGGCTGCCCTACAGCCGCAAGCCGCAAAACAATGCTGGATCTTTGCTACATCAGCGCATGGGTGTTTCCGCCACGCTTGATTGATACCCCTGAGCGGGTGGCCGGTCACAATGAGGCAAAGTCGTATGGGTTTGCGGCCTCAATGAAAACATCCAAAAGCTACATGCCATCAGCCAGTGCAGAGCTGCGCGAATCAGGCTTTGCCGAACAAGCGATGATGCACACCCTCAGCAAGCATCTTCCGGTATGGTTTAATCTTTACCTCGGCAAAGAGGGGACAAAAACTGCTAATGGCGAGCCTATACCGTTCCCGTATGTACTCAAAGGTGGCAAAGCACATCTGTTTTTGAAACCTTAAGTAGTGGCCTAATGAGCCAAAATTCTCGGCGGTTTCTCAATCCACCCCCAAAGCCTTCATCACTGCATCTACCGGATCAGCATAAAAGCTGGTCTGGAACTTGGTAAACAATTCTGCCGGAATGCTGGGGATGTCTTTGGCGCTGACCATGGGTAGCGCCACACGTTTGCCGCCGGCGTCGAAGGCGATGTAATGACCCAGTGAAAACCTGCACATGGTAGAGTCGCTCCAAAATATGGGAGAAAAGATAGTCAGCTTAACCTGGTTTTCTTGGTGTTAATGGCCATTGACAATTGCACGACGCCGTTCTCGGATCTGAAAGCAGTTGTTTACAACTTTGCACCGACTCGCGCGGGTGAACACGCCCGTAATTTTCTTGGCGACTGGCAAGGCAAGTTAGTCTGTGATGATTACTCAGGTTACAAGGCTGGTTTTGTCAACGGCATCACTGAGATCGGCTGTATGGCCCATGCACGGCGTAAGTTCTACGACCTGCACGAAGCGAATCAAAGTACCCTTGCTGCGCAAGCCCTTGAGTATATCGGCCAGCTGTATAGGGTCGAACGGGAGACACAAGATCTGCCACCGGATAAACGACACGCCATAAGGTATGCAAAAGCTCGACCGATTGCCGATGCGTTGCATCAATGGATGCTGATCCACCGCCAGAAAGTACCGGATGGCTCCGGCACGGCCAGAGCACTGGATTACAGCCTCAAACGCTGGACAGCGCTAACGCGTTATCTAGACGATGGAGCGGTGCCGATTGACAATAACTGGGTAGAAAACCAGATCCGACCATGGGCGCTGGGTCGCTCCAATTGGTTGTTCGCCGGCTCACTGAGAAGCGGGCAACGCGCTGCTGCGGTGATGACACTAATTCAGTCAGCTAAACTCAACGGGCGTGATCCGTATGCTTATTTAAAAGATGTTCTGACAAGACTACCGACGCAGAAGAACAACGCTATTGATGAGCTGTTACCGCACAACTGGACGCCGGTTATCGTTAGCAAGGTGTGATGGCCGGACGCTTACACATAACGACCAATTCTTATATAAAGTGGATCAGATAGCACATCACATGTAATCTAAACTAAAAATACTTAAGTCTGTGCACGACAGTAATGATCTTCATCAATTGACGATTGCACTGCATGCACAGTCTTTAGTCAGTCCTACCCTACCTCTTAAAAATATCCACCTTGGTTTCTAGGCACTTCCTAAGCGTTAAATCATTTGTTCCAACGCTAAACCAGCTATCAGGTTTTTGAAAGAAGTCTAACCCCCGGCCAATTTTAATCGTCCAACCATTATCGACTCTCACCTCGCGATCATGCATGTGCTCGTTCACTGTTACTTCCAGTGCAATATCCATTTCAAGCAGACTTTGCTTAAGCTCGCTGAGCCGCTCCGACATTTCCTTCACGTCAGTTTCGTCGTCATAGCTGGTAATCAAACTGATTCTTCTGATGCTTGGTGTCTTAATTACAGCCTCACAAAAGCGTACAAAGTTTTGTATTTGGTGAGTTACACGAATATAAGGGTCTTCGATTTCAATTGATTTTGCACCCTCAAGGTAAGGACTAAAAATTGTCTCGTAGCTATGCCCAGTCGCACCGTAGTGAATCGTAAAGTGCTGCTCAGTCAGTTCTTCAATAATAGGCTCAGTAGTGCCAGTTACAGCAGCAACGTCAACCTTAGCTGCTGCAACAGATGCAACAATACGTGGGGTATCAATAACAGCTCGCGCTGCAGATGGAGTGGAATCTTCATCAGCATGGATATTTTTTCGTTGTGGATCTTGAGTCGCATCTGCAGCTTTCGACTCAGGGCAATACACAATTATTTCATTACCCGCAGTGTCAAAGTAAGATAAATTGATTTTGGCAAACTCATCATCTGATTTGCGTTTATTCATTTGTTCTTTTACGCGACGGCGCGCCTCAATGGCGTACACCACATACTCTTCAAATTCCTCATCAGTTGGCGCAGTACTTGGGTGCAGGATCTTCAAGAAAGCAGCAACGGTTATGAGTCCGTAAACCTCGTATATGGCACTAATGTACATATCCCTACATCCCCTGTCAATCAAGGCTTGCAGGCGATTTTAGCCCTTTACCGCTGATTTGCAAATCGTCAAAAGTCGAAAACATTCCTCACAAAGCTTTTTCTCTTTTTGGCCTTTTCCTCGGGCACAGTCCGTGACTTTCGCCATTATCCGTACAGTTCAGAGTAGCTGCCTGACTCGTATCCGCGACTCACGCCGAAAGCAGATCAGTTAAAAGTAGACCCAGCTGCACGCGTCGCATTCTGTCGCGCCTCTAAGCAATACTTTCTATCTCAGGATCAAAGGAAGTATTACGTGAACCGATTAATCAAAGAAAATATTGAAGCACTTCTGCAAGATATTTCTACCAGCAAGCGGATGGGTCGCCGGCTGATAAACTTGGCTGGTGTTCTCAGTGACGTGGAGACACCGTCTTATATTCAAGAGCAGCTAAACCGCCTTTCTAAATTAATCATTCTGCAGGATTCGTTTGATGCATTACTCGCTCCTATGAGCCAACTGTCACGCACAGAGCTTTCTTATCTTGTTGATACGCAGGTATTGAAAACTATGATGTCGAGTTTAGATATTGCTTGTCAGAACATTTCCTTAGTGGATGACATTAATTACGCAGAACTAACGGCTTGGGTGATTCATCTGGCGCAAAAACGAAAAATTATTAACTTGAAGCCTGTCATAGAGTGCGAGGGATAATTATGTTTGCAGCGATAGCGTCTCTAGAGCCGGTCAAGACGAGAATCATTGATTTCCAAATTCAACGCGAATCCATGCAAATGCGCATGTATCAAAACGACCCAACCTCTAACTTCGGAGAGAGCTTTATTACTTTTGCAATTGATGCCCCTGAAAGTTACCGTCTAGAAGACAGTGCTGCTGAGTTTGTTTTCTTTATCGACCCTCAGCCTACGAAGCGTGAGTTAGGTTGCAATGGATATCAGATTGTAGCCAGCCAGTTAATGCCTTCTATATCCTGCCTTGGATGGGCCAATCAGGTGATTGACTGCGTACAGCTGGCTATGTGCGGAGACTGGCCTGGGCGTGACCTGCAAGATTTCCGTGAGTTTTTACAAGCCTGTCAAAGCAGGCAGTTAAGTTTCAGCATTGTAGATTTTGACTGGGCGGAGCCACTGCAACTGCTTAACCAACCACTTGCTGGCTTCCGCACGCTCTACGTGGTTATCCTAGGCGATGCATTTCCTGACCTGAATAGCTGTGCCGCGCTAGTCAATGCAATAGAAACATCAAACCCAAATATTGTAGAGTTACGTTTCGGTAACGAGATACGGCCGAAAGCGCCTTGTAATGCCTTATTATTGGGTGAAATGCATAGCTGACAATGCAATGCCCACCCATCGATTAATCAGCAGCAGATAAGGAAGTTCTATTGCCCAGCAACTCAACTCGTCAAACACTTGCTCGCCAGTGGGAGCTGCTTACTTTGTTACCGAGTAAAGCCCCTGGTCTCAGTGCCGCCTGCTTGCAGGAACAATTAAAAACAGCTGGGTACACAGTCAGCAAGCGCACAATTGAGCGTGACCTAATAGATCTTTCTCGCCAGTTTCCAGTGCAATGCAATGATAAAGGCATACCTTATGGGTGGTACTGGATGGCTGGGGCGTCAAGTAAAATACCCAGTATCTCCGTGAGTGATGCGCTGACTTTGCAGTTACTTGAAGGCAGCCTATCCACATTAATTCCTAGTCATATGCTGAAAACACTTGAACCTCGCTTTCAGCAAGCTAAAAGCAAACTCCAGTCGTTAAGTGCCGAAATACCTGCAGCTGCCTGGGTAAATAAGGTGGCCTACGTCCAGCCAGAGTTTCAACTACTAGCACCGGAAGTGAGCGAGTATTGTTTAGAGGCGATTCAAGACGCCTTGCTTTACCAGCGGCGAGTTGATTGCACCTACTATGCCGCCCACAAAGATCGTGAGTATCAGTTAACTTTGAATCCACTTGCTCTGGTACAGCGCGGCCAAGTGACCTACTTAATTGCCACAGCAGAGCCCTTTGATGACATCAGGCAATATGCTCTCCACCGTTTTCGCAATGCACAGATACTTGAGGACTCGGCATTAGCCCCTGAAGACTTTGAATTGCAGAACTACCTGCAAAGCGGTGCCATGCAATTTGGTGAGCCAGCCACATTAAAAGTTGAGGCATGGATTAATTCAGGACTTGCACGACTTTTACGTGAAACCCCAATCTCGGCAGATATGCAGTTGGTTGCTGACGCAGACGGCTTCAACATGACAGCAACGGTAAACAATAGCTGGGAACTGCAGTGGTGGATACTGTCTCACTCCGGCTCTATTCAGATTCGAAAACCTAAAAAGTTACGAGACAACATTACTCAACGCTTAACCTCTGCTTTAGAAATGCACAGGCAATAACACGCCTGCATGATCAATATATCAAGGAACAAATCTATGCCGGGCATCGACAATGTAGGAGCAGCATTTAAAGCGTTCATGGGCTCGATCAGTCATGAGCGCAAAGCCATTATTTCGACACTCAATAATGGCTTTGAAGGTTGGCTAAAACTGGAGTTTTATACTTGGCTGATCCAAGCGTATGATCTTGATTACACCGCTGCGCACTACCACGACCGTGACGCGGGAATGGAGTACACCATTGATCTAGACCAGCGCTTTGCCGCAATAGATCGCACAACCAAACAATGTGACTTGTGGGTTCGGGATGGTGAGACAAGCAAATATCACTACATTGAGCTGAAAGCCCCCTTTGCCAATACAAACCAAGGCAAGCTCATGCAAAGCGCTGCTGATGACTACTGGTATATGTCGCGTTTGAAAGCCTCAACAGAGTTAGTGACGACAGGCAGCGCTATTGTTTTTGGTGTAGGTTTTTTAGATAACGCCACCGTTGCTGCCGCTCAAAATACTCAGGTTGATTCATGGCAGAAGCATATTGATTATGTGCGTATTTACTCAGGCTTGAGTACAGAGCTCACCCTTTCTGACGAGAGTGAGCACAAGGCTATAAAGTGGGCTGTGCTGACACATCGGTACTGATTTGCGTTCTACAGTTTTCAGGCTTTATCAGGAGCATCGTCGCACGAGCAGCCTTGAAGATATACAGCGAGCTGCTGGTTGTTTATACGCCAATGGCGTATCATCGAGTCTATGGTTTTATAGGAACTACTGTGCTCACCAAACACTTAAGTGGACTGCTGGGCGATACTAGCTACGCAGAGTTTCAGCGTCCTTCAGGTCATAATCCGAGTGCTGGCGATGTGATTGGCGGTGCTAGCGGTATACGCAAAATCAAAGCGCCAACCAGAGTTCACCGTAAGTGTGGACGCTCAAAATATTTATTACTGCTTTATGGCAGTCACGCAGATTGTGCTGCTGATGATTTAACGCCGGCAGAGAGCAAGGCACTTAAGCAAATTACTGAGTCATGGAGATAATACTATGAGCACTTTCTTCGACGAGCTACTGGAGAGCGTTCAACAGATGGATGAAGTAGTTAAGGGAGAGCGTGCACCGTCCCGCGAGTTTCATGTTGATGCTACTCAGGTAAAAGTAATTCGTAAGGCCACAGGATTGACCCAGGTCCAATTTGCCCAATGCATTGGTATTGAAGTCGCTACTTTGCGTAATTGGGAGCAAGGCCGCCGTGAACCGACCGGCCCAGCAAAGGCGTTGTTGACGGCAATTAAAAATGACCCTAAGCATGTATTGCAGGCGTTGGGAGCTTAAGGTAGAAAGCTTGTTATCAAACAGTCTTTTAAGCGTTTTAAATTCTTGTGGTTTTTGGAGTGATAGTGATCGGGTAATCCACCCAGTCAATGACGTCCAGTTAGGTTGTAAGACGCTTATTACGCTTATGTTGTGGAGGCGTTAATCTACAGGCAGCTCGGTGATAAGCTACTGGAATTACAGACAGATGAGCAGTGTCATGGCCTATTAAGCGTCAACTATCTTGGCCGAACCGGCCAAGATAGTTGACGCTCTATAAAGAAGCTGTATGGATTGCTTATTACTAGTATTTCAATTACCAAATGGAGCCTTGATTAGTTATGACGAGCTCATGTTCTGGAGCCCCGGTCATCTGCTAGAAAACTGAACGCTAGATAAGCTGATGTGCAAACTGCCTCATGCGCATTTAACCTAGGTATAGCCAATACATTTTTACGCGCAGCTTTAATTGAGTCTTGGGGGCGAGGCATCGAACGTATTATTAATACGTGTAAACAGGGAAACTATCCAGCACCAAAACGGCAGCTCGAGCCAAGTGGGCTATGGGTTGTTTTGAGTTTCGTAGAGCGCATGCCCGCCAACTCATAGATGAAACCGGACAACTAGGCTTACACATAGGGGGCAATGAAATACCAGCTGTTTAAGGTCAGCCCGTATCTACGCGGCTGGATAAACTACTTTGGTATTGCCAGTGGCTATCAGCACTGCGTTGAACTGGATCATTGGATCCGGCGCAGAGTGCGAATGGCCTATTGGCGACAGTGGCGAAAGCCACGCACTAAAGTAAGAAACTTAATGCGACTGGGCGTTCATGTGCAAGCTGCAGTTACATGCGGTATTACCAGCAAAGGCACATAGCGTAGCTCTAAAACTCCAAGAATTAATCAGGCATTATCAAATGTTTATTTAAAATCTCAGGGTCTGTACGAATTACGTGATGGTTGGATTAAGCTTCATCATTCTTAGTGAAACGCCCTGTGATAAGCCGCATGCAGGGTGTTGTGGGGGTTGAGGGCTAGAAACCCTCGGCTACCCGATTAAGTCTATTTCCAATACACTGGAAATACATTTGATGTAACAATTTCGTTGCCGCTCTTGGTTCCGTTACAGCCCTGACAGAGCACTTGCAAATTAGTTGGGTCATTTATACCGTTTAGATTTATTGGGACTATATGATCTATAGCCAGCTTTCCTGTCGTATGCCAAACAGCCGTGAGATCGCACTTGCAAATGGCACATAAACCTTTCTCTCGGCAGAACACTGCCGTCTTTAGCCAAGAAGGCCAATACTTGCATCTCGGCGTTCTCTCTCCCATTTCGCCGGCTATTTTCAGATTAAACTTCTTCATAGCATTTCTGTCGGAAAATAAAAGCGTAAATACCTCTTTGGTGATAACAGAAACCAAGCCTTCTAGCACGATTTCATTGAAGTAAAACAAGGCATACTCCGACTTATGATCCTCTAGCATTTCTTCCGTAACTGCCGGCTCTACGTCTGTACCATCCTCTTTATAAAGATCGGAAACGTACTGGTCTAGTGATTTGTACTGCACACCATGAGAATCTAAAATTGAAAACAGCGGCTCAATGCAGTCGTAGTCCCAGCCAGGACCTCCAAAATTAGATTCGATGTCGCTAGATATGATGTATTTGATGTAGTCATGTAGAAGCGTCCATTTTTTGGGCTTCTTAATCTGATTCTCGAGGTCGCTGGCAAGCTCAGTAATCTCGATAACGCAATCGTCATCAAATATATGCTTCCTGACCATGTCGGCATAAGCATACGACTCACTAAAGTTGAAATCGTGACATTCTGCGAGGATGCTACTCATACCCGTTGTCCATACTTAACGCAAAGCGCAACGGCGCGAGATTGCGAGCGTCCGGCACACGAAGTGTGCGAATTGGCGCGTATTGTTATAGCCCGCGACCTAAGCGACAACAACGGCATCACCATAAGCGATCACATACGTAACTTGCCACTGAGAGCCTTGCGCTTGGTAGGAGCCGGACATCAACTTCACGTTAACTACAGCGTTTGCACCCTTTTCTTGTGCGGCAGCTAAAAGGCTCTGGAAGATACCTGAACTTAACTTGGGTGCATCTCCGGCAATACCTTTTTTCGTATACTCGATGACACCTAAAGATCTAACTGTTTCCTTTCCAGGAATTTGGGCTAGGGTAGTACAGCCCTCAATTAGTGAAGCGCTTTCATCAGGTCCACCTAAACCAAATAATCCCATACGTGCTCCAAAGTAAATTAGCTATAACATCATATTAGTAAGCATGCGCGTTTCGCTGCCAAGCTCACTTGATTATTTTAATAGTAAGCCATTGTTTATACGCAGATTTCCTGACCCAAGCAAGACAGCTGCAATCTGTGCCTGCTCACTTATCGCTGAATCACTGCGCACTAATCAAGCCTGGAAAATCTCCCGCCCTGTGTTTTAGAGACTTACATTCAGCTATAAGATGACAAAGTGAGCACTGCTTAATTGAAAACCGTGCACTTTGCATTTTAGCAACTGCAGACATCAGTCCCCTAACCAGCCATGCATTAAATACGTTGTTTTTTATAGTGGAAACTGACCAAGAATGTTTTGAAACTTACTTAAATAGCACATTTATTTAATATCCATACGGGCGTAGAGAAGCAGTTATTTACGGTGCGGGCAATCAAACTACTCGACCGCTGGTTCGCGCACAAAAAAGCCCAGCATTCGCCAGGCTTGGATTGTTCGTTGCGTACATTCCTCATGCAATCTTCTGAGCTGGAGCCAAGCGCTTATACTTACGGCCACCATGGGCACTGGTAAAGAGCTGATCCGCTGGCTTGTTTTTGAAAGCAGTACCGAGCTCGTAGCTGTGCGCTGATAGCCGATCCGCTGAGCGAACAATAGCTTCTTCTATATAGTCATAGTGTTTGCGGCTGGCAACCTGTGCAGATAGCATCGCTGACATGGCTTCAAACAGGCTTTTATCCTGCTGCTTGAGCTTCTCCAGATGCTCAGCCAGCACCATAAAGCTGAAGGACTCATGCTGGCCATTAACTCCCGTTTTATTGTCATTGCCAGTGTTGTAGTGCATCAGCACTTTACCAATGTCATGCACAAACCACCGGTAAACACACAATCCTGAGTGCGCTTTGGCAAGTTGTATTGAACAGCCATCATTCTAGCGTTTACCGCCACTTCTACGCTGTGGATGAACAGCTCACCTTCGTGTTTGTGGTGGTAAGACTTACTCGCTTTAGCCTGATAGAACGATTGCATGATTGATGTATCGCTAAGCACTCCAGTCAAAAAGCTTTTTAGAGTGGGGTCAGAGATCTCAGATGCTGCTGTCCAAAGCTGAATTTGTGCAGCGCTCTGCTGAGTAGCGCAGCACGATGTATGACAAAGAATTGTGCTTAATTTGACATCCAAATCAAACGGTGCTGAAACACTGACGGGCTGCTTAGATTGCTCATTAAAGGTGATGATGGCCGCATAATCGCTATCAAGTGGATTTTTAAGCTGGTTGTTATTGTTATGCGTGTACCACTGTTTGCCGCGATGAAAAATGCTCCATAGATTATTTTGATGGTCGCTCTTAGTTACTGCTACAAGCTGCTGAGTGTACTGAGTCATTTTATTTTACCTTTTTAATTCTGCTGATTAAGCGCTTTGCTTGCGCCCAGCAAGGGGCACAGTGACGGCCTATCAAAAACTAAATGGGAAGCTGTTCTTCAAACATCCGACGCACATCCCCTAGTGTGCGTCCGGCAGGACGTTGTTGCTGCTTCAACTTTTTAACCCACATGTGAATGGCCTCGTAGTTGTCTACCCAGTAAGGCAGCCCCCAGTAGACTGAAAGCTCGTTGCCACGGGTGATCCGGTAGTACTTGATTAACCAGATAGCTACATTACGAGCAGTTGGCTGCGGGTGTAGACGATGTGTAGTGCTGATGTTTTTCATTATTTTGTCTCCAATGGCATACCGGTTTGTAACAGTCGTTCAAAAGCGGAACCGTCTTGGCGTGTCAAGTTGGGCACATAGCGCGAGTACACCTTGAACAGCATCTCTGTTGTTGAGTGGCCCAAGGTTCGGGCGACCCACTCTGGGTTCTCGCCAGATGCCAAAAACAACGTGGCGGCTGTGTGTCGGGTTTGATATGGGCGTCTTTTTTTCAGGTTGAGCGCCCGTAACAGTGGATACCAAACTCGCTTGGTCACATTGTTGTGATCCAGGGGTTTGCCTTCACGATTACAGAACACATACTTGCTAAGCTTTCCTGTGGCCTCGTACTGCTCTTTAAGAGCGTCATACACTGGTCCGAACATAGGGATTTCACGTTGCGAGCCATCTGTTTTGGTGTATTCAGTCTCGCCACCAATCAATGTTTCTCTGATTAAAATTTCACGCCGCTGAAAGTCCACGAACTCCCATTTGAGCCCGTCAACTTCACCGGTGCGCATGCCGGTATAAAAGCGAACTAAGTAATAGTTTCGGTAGTCTTCTCGAACTGTCTGCAGAATCGTTTCCACTTCACTCAGTGAAAAAGGCTCAATATGTACTCGCTGCAGTTTTAGCGGCTTAATATTGCGAAAGGGGCTGACGAACTCATAACGATCCGCCGCTTCCGTCATGACCATCCGCAAGATATTCATATGGTTATTGATCGACTTAGCTGACATCACTCCGCTGGGTCCACGCCCTGGGCGCTTGGCCATCTTGTTGCGTGCGTTAAGAATGTCAGCTTTGGTAACTTCACCCACAGTTTTACCCTTGAAGGATGGCTTCAAAGAGCTATTCAGAATGGACTCTACGTTTCTGGTATGTGAGCCACGCCACTGGATTTTATTTTCTAAAAACCACAGGTCAGCGAACTCAGCGAAGAGTGGTGTGATCTTCTGCTCGCAAGTCATGCTGGCATCATTACTTGCACTAGTTTGCGCCATCTGATTTTTTTGGATTTTTGTGAGATTAAGGCTTCCCGGGAAAAACTCTGCGTAATCCAATTCGCCCAAAAGAATTTTGGCCTGTACTTTTGATAGCAAAGCTTCTACTTGCTTTCGGTTTGCAGGCGTATCAGTAAGTATTGTTTGCTCGCGGCAGCGATGACCCGCATACATGAAGTCAAGGTAGAGCTTACCGGTTTCTTTACGAACTCGAACTTTAGACATAGCAGACACCCCCGTTAGCCATAGGAATAGCCAAAGACTCTTCGTTACGGGCGCTAGTCAGCATTGTTTTCTCAACCTCTTCCCAAAGGAAAAGAATCTTTCGACGGCCAAATGGTTTGATGTAATGGAGGCCCTCAAGCAGAACAGTATCTTTCAGCGACTGCCTAATGGTTCGGCAGTCATACTTGATTCGCTCTGCTAGTTCCTCAGTAGTCAGATATGTGTATGAAGTACTCATCGCATTCTTCCTCTCGCTAGTTTATTCTAGATAACTAAAAGACGTTTCTAATAACGAAATGTCATCTTGAATCACATATTACGCGACAGGATTGCATTTGCAAGCACTTTTTGTCATTTAGAATAGTATTTTTACATTTAAGGTGATTTTATGGTTCGTTGCCACCTTGCTCGCATGATGGGCGAGCACAAGATGAATATTGCTGATGTAGCCCGGGAGACAGGCTTAAATCGAAATACAGTGACTCTTCTTTATAAAGAAACCGCGCAGCGTATTGAGCTCGATGCACTCGACAAGCTATGCAAGCTATTTCAGTGCGAGGTCAGTGATTTGTTGGAGTACTTACCAGACAGTACAGAGTAGTCGGGAAGCGGCCAAGGATGGCTCAGCAATATACTGGCAAAAGGAGGTTGCTTAGGTGGTGTGACAAAGAAGACTTAAGGTCATTTTTGTGGAGTTGGGAAAAATCGGTCTGAGCGATTTGTCACACATGCGTCACAGAAGTGTCACAGAGGCTTTTTAGGCAATTTTTAAGCAAGGAATTACAGGCATAAAAAAAGCCCTAACTCATTGAAAGTTAGGGCTTTTTAATTTGGTTGCGGGAGCAGGATTTGAACCTACGACCTTCGGGTTATGAGCCCGACGAGCTACCAAACTGCTCCATCCCGCGACGACAATTATACACAGAATGTGAGCTGTGTCAAAATTTATTTTCTGCGGTCTGAAATGTCGCTCTGTTGACGCGCTTTTTGTCTGCGTTTCCAGCTTTTAGAAACCCACCAGCGCCAGTAGAGCATGGTGATGCTATAGCCAAGAGTGGCTAGGATTACTCCAGCAACAAATGAACCCAAATAAAGCGGTTGCCAATGTGTTGTGGTTACTTCGAAAATCCAGCTTAGGGTTATTTTGTCCGGCAGATGAACGGTTGGGGTGCCGAGCATCCAAGCGCCAAATTTATAGGTGCTGTAAAACACTGGTGGCATGGTGATGGGGTTGGTTAGCCAGACAAGTCCGATGGAAAGGGGGAGGTTGGCGCGTAGTGGGATGGCTACCAGAGCAGCAGCAAGCATCTGCATGGGCATAGGGATTACGGCCCAAAACAAACCTATAGCCGCCGCTCTTGCAACTGAATGACGATTAAGGTGCCATAGGTTTGCATCATGGATCAGGCTGCCTAAGAAACGTAAAGATTTGTTTTCTTTGATGGTCTCGGGATCTGGCATGTAGCGTCTGAAAAACTCGCGTGGCATTGAAAAACTCGATTTGAAAAAAGTAGGCTATTATGCATCTTCAAGCAGTTAGTTCTTGTCTGGAGATGTAACAAAAAAATAGCGTCGTATTCCTTAGCGGAGGGAAGAACTGTCTTCGTTTTAATGCTGTATGGCCATTATAGCGCAGTTTCAGCGGGTTAATTTGTATTTGTTTTGTTGCTAATTATATTGGGAGACCATTCACAATTACCTGAGCTTAGGGGTGGCTCACCAATAAATGCCTATGATTAATGGATCAGTTGTCGCCCAATGACGGGCTTGCATAGACATAGCTAGAACTTGATTTTTACCGTTTGCACAAGGAAGTGGCAATATGCGTATTTATTTTTTGGCATTTTGTGCTGGCGTAGTCGCGTTACGCTTTATTCCGGTTTTACCCGCACCGCACTGGTTATTATTCCTGCTCTTGTGTGCGCTGTTATTGCTGCGCAAGTTGGGCTGGTTAGCGGTTTTTTTGTTGGCGTTTTGCTGGGCTAGTTGGCAGGCTACTTTGGTGCTCAACGATCGCTTAGTGGACGAGTGGGATGGGCAGACTGTTTGGCTGGAAGGGCAGGTGGCTGGTTTGCCGCAGTGGTCGCAGTCGGCAACGGGACAGCCAGTGGTGCGCTTTGAGTTGTTGGATGCGCAGTCGCGGCGTACTGAGTTGCCCAGTCGCATTCGCGTATCTTGGTACAACCCACCGCTAATTAAAGCCGGTGAGCGTTGGCGTTTGGCGGTAACTTTAAAACAGCCGCACGGCTTGTTGAATCCACACACTTTTGATTACCAGCAATGGCTGACATCTCGCGCAATTGGGGCTACCGGCAGTGTTAAAACGGGTGAGCCTGTGCGTGCTGGGCGGGGAATGGCTGCTTGGCGAGAGGCGCTGCGTGACAGACTTTTGTTTGCTTTGCCTGACACGCCAGCGCGTGCTGGCGTGGTTGCTTTGGTGCTAGGTGATGGTTCGGGCTTGTCGCGCGAGCAATGGCAAGTGCTGCAAAGCTCTGGCACGGTGCATTTGTTTGTTATTTCGGGGCAGCATATTAGTCTTGTTGCTGGTTTGGCTTATGCGCTTATTGCGTGGTTGCAACGCTTGGCATTGTGGCCAATGCGCGTCCCTTGGTTGCCGGTGGCTTGCGGTTTGGCTTTATTGAGTGCTTTGTTGTATGGCGCTTTGGCGGGTTTTGCCGTGCCGGTGCAACGGGCATTGATTATGGTGGCGGTGGTGTTGTTTTGGCGCTTACGCTATCAGCAACTGGCCAGTTGGACGCCTTGGTTGTTTGCGTTGAGCCTTATATTGTTTTACGACCCTTTAGTGGTGTTACAGCCTGGTTTGTGGCTGTCTTTTGTAGCGGTGGCAGTGTTGTTGCTGGTGTTTGCTTGGCGTTTGGGACGCTGGCCTTGGTGGCAGGTGCTAACCCGTGCGCAGTGGGCGGCAGCTCTGGGTTTGATGCCTTTTTTGTTGGCTTTAGGATTGCCCGTGAGTGCGCTGGGTGTCATAGCGAATATTGTCGCGGTGCCTTTTGTGAGTGTGTGGGTTTTGCCTTTGTCTTTGCTGGGGGCAGGATTGTTGTTTTGGCCCGCTGCGGCGCAGCTTGTTTTGTGGTTGGCGGCACAGTCTTTAACGCTGATGTGGCATGTGTTGGAGCTGGGTGTGAGTTGGCTGGCGGCTTGGGATGCGCCTTTTTTGCCTTGGTGGGTGCTGCTGTTAGCCGCTTTAGCGGTTTTCCTGTTGTTACTACCCAGCGCATTACGGCCTGCATGGCTGGTTTTGGGTTTATTTATTCCGCTGTTGTGGCCGCCCTTAACCCATGAAGTTCGGCCAAATAGGGCGCAGATTTGGCTGTTGGATGTCGGACAAGGTCAGGCCATTGTTGTGCGCACTGCGACTCATACCCTGCTGTATGACGCAGGTCCAAAGATGGGTGGCATGGATGCGGGCGAGCAGATTGTTTGGCCGTTTTTGCGTGGCGAGCGCATCAAGCAGCTAGATAAGTTGATTTTGTCGCACGCGGACGCTGACCATGCCGGTGGTGCTGAAGCTGTTTTGCAAAAACTGCCTGTGTTACAGCGCATTAGCGGTGAGCCGGAACGTCATCAGCATTGGCAGGCGCAACCCTGCTCAGAGCAGTCTTGGCAGTGGGATGGCGTGCAGTTTTGGCAGTGGCAATGGTCGCAGGCGACTGAGGGTAATGAAGCATCCTGTGTTTTATTGGTGCAGGCACAGGGCGAACGTTTTCTGGTGACAGGAGATTTAGGGGTGATCGGTGAGCGGGCGCTGCTCGATGCGCAGCCTGATTTGCAAGCTGATTGGCTGGTCGCGGGGCATCACGGCAGTCGTACCTCTACCAGTGCTGAGTTTTTGCAGCAGCTACAACCCAGTGCGGTGTTAATTTCACGCGGGCGCTATAACGGTTACGGGCATCCTCATGCGGTTGTGATGCAGCGTTTACAGCAGGCACAGGTAAAAATTTACGACACGGCTAGCGATAAAGCGATGCGTATTGATTTAGGTGCACATCAAAAAATATGGCGCATGGCACAACAACGTGCTTTTTGGCGTGATGGCGCAAAAGAGTAAAATAAGCGGCGTTGAGTTGTATTGAAAAAATAACTGTCTTTACCTACGAGAATTGAGATCTAATTCAGTCGGACTCTGCTAGTGCTTGTGCTAAAGTTACGCAAAATTTTTGCTTGGAGTGATGCTTGTGTGGGAGCTGATTAAATCGGGCGGCTGGATTATGCTGCCAATTATCGTTTGTTCAGTTATAGCGGTGGCTATAGTGGCTGAAAGGTTGTGGACGTTACGCCCCGGCAAGATTAATCCACCGCATTTATTAGGGGAAGTGTGGCGCTGGGTGCAGGCAAAACAGCTTGATAGTGGCAAGCTTAAAGAGCTGCGCAAAGGTTCAGCGTTAGGTCAGATTTTAGCGGCTGGTTTGGCAAATTCCCGCCATGGTCGCGATATTATGAAAGAAAGTATCCAAGAAGCGGGTACTAAAGTGGTTAATGAGCTGGAGCGTTATTTAACGCCGCTGGGAACCATTGCGGCTATTACGCCTTTATTAGGTTTGCTGGGTACAGTGCTGGGGATGATTGAGATTTTCAGTGCCTTTATGGGCTCAGGTATGGCGAACGCACCACAGCTTGCGGGCGGTATTGCCAAGGCTTTGATTACTACAGCAGCCGGTTTAATCGTGGCCATTCCAGCGTTATTTTTTCACCGTTTTTTACAGCGTCGCGTAGATGAGTTGGTGGTCGGCATGGAGCAAGAGGCGATTAAGCTGGTTGAAGCTGTACAGGGCGATCGTGAGGTTGAGTTAAGCGAGGCTCAAGAGTGAAATTCCCCCGTAAAGCACGTGAACCCGTAGATATCAACTTGGCGCCACTGATCGATGTGGTGTTTATCCTGCTACTGTTTTTTGTGGTAACCACCACCTTTACGCGCGAGACCTTGCTGAAAATTGATTTACCGGAAGCGGTATCTGGTGTGCAGCCTGAAGAGCAATATATTATTCCTTTAGAGATTTTAGTGGGTCAGGAAGGTAACTATGCAGTTAATGGGAAGACTCTGGCCAGTAGCGATCTTAATTCGCTAATGGCGGCTTTAATTGAAGTATCTGCAGGGGATAAAGAGTTACCCGTTACACTGAGCGCCGATGGTAAAGCACCGCATCAGGCGGTAGTTACCGCGATGGATGCAGCTTCAAAACTTGGTTTTATCCACATGCGTATTACCACCATTGAGGCGCAGGAGTCGCAGTGAAGTTTGCCGACCGCCTCGTACACGCCTGGTATGCTGGTCATGCTGGGCTTGTTGCGTTATGGCCGTTGGAAGCACTTTACCGTGCGGTGGTGCAGCGCAAGCGCCAACGGTTTTTACGGGGTGAGTTAGACAGTTACCGTGCGCCTGTGCCGGTGATTATTGTGGGTAACATTACCGTGGGCGGGACGGGCAAAACGCCGCTGATTTTATGGCTGATTGACTACTGCCGTGCGCGTAACTTGCGCGTGGGGGTGGTCAGTCGTGGCTATGGTGGGCAGCCAGCGCAGTGGCCGTGGACAGTGCAGGCAGGCGATGAGGCGGCTTTAGTGGGTGATGAGCCAGCATTGCTGGTGCGCCGTTCGGCTGTGCCACTGGTGATTGATCCGCAACGACCCCGCGCCGTGCAGCAATTGTTGGCTGAACATGAGCTGGATTTGGTGCTTTGTGATGACGGTTTGCAGCATTATCAGTTGGCGCGAGATTTAGAGATAGTACTGATTGATGCTCAGCGTGGCTTAGGTAATCAGCGTTGTTTGCCAGCGGGCCCTTTGCGTGAGCCGGTCGAGCGTCTGCAGTCGGTGGATGCGGTGTTGTTGAATGGTGCGACTGAGGACTCCGAGCAAGGGTTCTCGATGTTTTTGCAGCCGACCCAGTTAATTAATGTTAAAACGGGTGCGCGCCAACCATTAGAGTATTTTCCTGCTGGGCAGCCAGTGCACGCCGTAGCTGGGATTGGTCATCCGCAGCGTTTTTTTAATACGCTGGAACAGTTACACTGGCAACCCATTACCCACGCCTTTGCTGATCACGCCGAATTTACTGCCGCTGATTTAAGTTTTGATGATGACTTGCCTGTGCTGATGACCGAGAAAGATGCAGTAAAATGCCAAGCCTTCGCACAAGAACGCTGGTGGTATGTGGCTGTGGATGCACAGCCGTCGGCGGGATTTGTGCAGTGGTTGGATGGGCGCTTTGAGACGATGTTTAGAGCTACGTAGTTATTTTTATCAGCACTATTAACGCAAATATTTTTACGAGGTGAACTGAGATGGATGCAAAGTTGTTGGATATTTTGGCCTGTCCATTATGCAAAAGTAATGTGCAGTTGAGTGCGGATAAAACCGAGCTTATCTGTAAAGCCGATGGCTTAGCCTTTCCGGTGCGTGACGGTATTCCGGTGATGCTGGAAGAGCAGGCACGTACGTTAACCACGGACGAGCGTTTGGATTCTAAATAATGCAGCACGATTTTTATGTGGTGATTCCGGCGCGTTATGCCTCAAGCCGCTTTCCCGGTAAGCCGCTGCAAGACATTGCCGGTCAGCCAATGATTCAGCGGGTGTGGCAACAGGCGCAAAAAAGTGCGGCCAAACACGTGGTGATTGCCACCGATGATCAGCGTATCTATGAGGTCTGCCAAGGCTTTGGCGCGCAAGTGGTGATGACGCGCGACAATCATGAGTCCGGTACTGATCGTTTGGCAGAAGTCGCGCAAAGTATGGGCTGGCCAGCAGAAGCCATTGTGGTGAATGTGCAAGGCGATGAGCCGTTGATTCCACCGGCGGTAGTCAATCAAGTGGCGGACAATCTGGCCAAGCATCCGGAAGCGGCGATGGCCACCTTAGCTGAGCCGATCAACGATATGGCCAGCCTGATGAATAACAATGTGGTCAAGGTGCTGAGCGATAAAAACGGTCTGGCGTTAACCTTTAGCCGCGCGCCTTTACCGTGGGCGCGCGATGCGTTCTTAAGCCAGCCGGATGTGTTGCCCGCAAACGTACCTTATCGCCGTCATATTGGTATTTATGCCTACCGTGTGGGTTTTTTACAGCGCTTTGTTGAGTGGGGTCCTTGCTGGTTAGAGTTAACCGAATGCCTGGAGCAACTCAGAGCGCTGTGGCATGGTGAGCGGATTCATGTGGCGGATGCCCTAGAGACGCCACCGCCGGGTGTGGATACCCCCGAAGATTTGCAACGTATCCGTGAGTTGTTTAAGGAGTCGTAGTGAAGGTTTTATTTGTGTGTTTAGGTAATATTTGCCGTTCCCCCACTGCTGAAGGGGTGTTTCGTCAGTACGTCGAACAAGCTGGATTGAGCGATAAAATCACTATCGATTCAGCCGGTACTGCGGACTGGCATATCGGCAAAGCACCGGATCCTCGCACCGTAGCGGCGGCAGCCAAGCGCGGCTATGATTTAAGCCCACTGCGTGGACGTCAGGCGCAGGCTGAGGATTTTGCTAAGTTTGATCTGATTTTGGCGATGGACAAAAGCAACCTGAGCAACTTGCAGGCGATTCGGCCCGCAGACGCCAAAGCCGAGCTGGCGCTGTATTTACCGCGCTTTGGCATTAGCCCGGATGAAGTGCCTGATCCCTATTATGGCGGTGAGGACGGCTTTGAGCTGGTGCTGGATATGCTGGAGCAAGCCAGTGAAGTGTTGCTGGATGAGATAAAGGCCAAGTTGTGAGTTTGCACCTGCAAGAACACCTCTCTTTGCGCCCGTACAACACCCTGGCGGTGGATGTGCGGGCGCGTTACTTTGTGCAGGTCGATAGTGTGGAGCAGCTCTGCGAAGCGCTGAGCTGGGCTAAGGCACAGTCGCTTGAGGTGTTGTTGTTGGGTGGTGGCAGTAATCTGGTCTTAAGTAAGGATTTTGCCGGCTTGGTGCTGCAGCTTAATTTGCGCGGTATCGACTGGCTAGAGGACGATGCCGAGCAGACTGTTGTGCGCGTGCAAGCGGGTGAAAACTGGCATGAGTTTGTGCAGTGGAGCTTGGCGCAAGGATTGTCTGGGCTAGAGAACCTAAGCCTGATTCCCGGCTCAGTCGGCGCTGCGCCGGTACAAAATATCGGCGCTTACGGGGTTGAAACCAAAGACAGTGTCGTACAGGTGCAAGCATTGGAGCGCGATAGCCTCACGCCGGTAACGCTCAGCGCTGCCGAATGCGATTTTGCCTATCGCGACAGTGTGTTTAAGCAGCAGCCTAACCGCTGGGTGATTACCAGTGTAGATTTTCGTTTATCCCGCACGCCTGCATTAAAGCTGGGTTACGGCCCCATTCAAGGCTGGTTAACCGAGCAGGGGATTGATGCACCAACGGCCAAGGATGTCAGCCGTGCGGTGATCGCGATTCGTCAGTCAAAATTGCCCGATCCAGCGCAGTTGGCGAATACAGGCAGTTTCTTTAAAAACCCCATCGTCAGTGCTGCACAGGCGCAACGCTTGCAGCACGAGTTTCCACAACTGGTTAGTTATCCCATGGCCGATGGGCAGGTCAAGCTGGCCGCCGGTTGGCTGATTGAGCAGGCAGGCTGGAAGGGGTTTCGTCAAGACGATGCTGGTGTACACGCTCAGCAGGCTTTGGTGTTGGTCAATTACGGCCACGCAACCGGACGCGATATTCTTGAGTTGGCCAGTCGCATTCAGGCGGATATTAACCAGCGTTTTGCCGTGCAGCTTGAGATAGAGCCCGTGGTGTACCGGTAATGCTCGGCGAGCTCTGGGCTAACGGAGCTCGCTATCAGACTGTTATGTGCGGCCTTTTTCAACCCACCTCTTTAGGCGTCAGAGCCACTAACGTCCAATAGTCGCTTGGGCGCGGGTATGTCAGTGTTTTCGGAGTCAGCTATGTTGCTGGCGTCCACGCTGGAGGTGTTGAATGATTCCTCAAGTCCACAGCGCAAGCTCGTCCGAGCCCCTTGCCTTGTTCAGAGAGTACGCCGCCCGCGTACGTCGTGACCGGCGATTGAGCGGAGCGGATGTGTGTACCCTCACCTTAACCAGTCAGCTAGAAAGCCAAGACAGCGTCACCTTAGATGCGCGTTTTGCCCAAGGACGTCTGATTGAGCTGGGCTATCGGGTGCGTGCCTGTTCATTGACCCAAGCGACCACCGGAATTCTGGCGGCTCGAGCCCAACAACTGAGCGCGTCCATGTTGCGCAGGGCACGTCAGGATCTTGAGCGCGTCTTAGCTCCAACACCTCCTGAACCTTCCACCTTGATTTGGCCTGAGTTATCGGTTTTGCAGGATGCGGCCGGTATGCCCGATCGTCACCAGGTCATCTTTTTGCCCTTTGAGGCCCTACAACAGTTATTTGCTACAGAGGAGGAACACAGTGATTAATCGCATAACAAGAATGACTAACCCTGCATTCCTACACAACGGAGCAAGACAATGATTAAGACTATTATCGTAGTTGGCGGTGGTATTGGCGGTACCATGACGGCCAATAATCTAGTCAGCAAGCTTTACCCGGAAATTAGCCGTGGTGAAGTGCGCATTATCCTAATTTCCAATAGCCCTTGGCATTACTACAAACCCGCGTTTATGTATGTGGCCTTTGGCGCTTTCTACAAAGAGGAGCTGAGGCGGCATCAGGCTTCATTGTTGCGACCAGAAATTGATTTCGTGCTGGATCAGGTGGATGACTTTGAGTTCAAGAAAAGTCGCTTAAAAATGCGCTCCGGTGACATTTATGAGTACGACTACTTGGTCGTTTCTACTGGCTGTATTCCTTCGCCTGAGCGCATTGAAGGCCTGCAAGAGGCTGGCGATCACTTCTACCAGCATGCACCAGCGCGTAAGTTGTTTGAAAAAATCTCTACCATTGAAAAAGGACGAATTTTCATTGGTGTGACCTTCCCCAAAACCCCTAACGTGCCGCACCAGTGCGGTATTGCACCGATGGAAACCACCCTGATGCTGGATGAGTTTTTGCGTCGAAGAGGGGTGCGTGATCAAATTGAAATTGTTTACACCTACCCCACAATCTCACAGTTGGTGCGTAACTGCTTGTTTTTGCAAAGACCCACGGGTGAAGTGCTGCCCAGTGTATTTGAGTCCAAAGGCATTAAACACAAGCGGGGCTTTACCCTGGCGAGTGTGGACCCGGAACGCAAAGTGGCGATTTCAGAAGAGGGCGAAGAAGAAAACTTCGATATTCTCATGCAAACGCCGCCGATTCGAGCCGTTGATGCGGTGCTCAATTCAGGGATTTCCCATGCGCCTAACAATGAAGGTTGGCTGCCCACAGACCGTTATTCGTTGCAGCTAGAAGGCTTTGAAAACGTCTTTGTGATGGGCGATACCGTAGATTTGCCGATCAGTAAGGCGGGCGGTAGTTGTCATAACCAGTCACCGGTGATTTGCAACAACATTGCGGGCTTGATGCGCTGGGGTAAAACAGTCGCTGAATACGATGGTAAGGTGCAGGCGATTGCACAAATGGGCATGGAGGCGGGTATGCCACTGTGGTACGACTATGATGTGGACGTTATCCCGACACCGCCGACCAAAATTGGTGGTTTGATGCGTAAAAGCTTCAATCGTGGTGTGTATTGGTCAGTCGCTCGCGGCTTGGTTTAAGGAGATAAGAACATGAGTGATCATAATCCTGAAGTATCCAACCAAACGGCAGAACAGGTGTTGAAATGTCTGCCAGCTCTACAAGATGAAGCCACGCTAGCCGGCATCTCTGATTTGCTGGACAAGTTAGCGCCTATTCTGCAGGGTCGGCGGCTGCATAACATTGTCGATTTGTTAGCCGCCACGTCAGATGTTATGGAAATGACGGACGATGCCATGTTGCAGAAAGTGATGGGGCTTTACGAGGACAGTATCAGTGGTGTGTGGATGCTGACCAATGCGTTGCGTTACGCTTCAGCGCAGGCTGCGGCTGAAGCTGAGCCGCCAACACTGTGGCAAAGCATTAGAAAATTCAACAAAGATGAAGATGCAAGGCGGGGGCTAGATGTAGTAACGAACATACTGGCTGAATTAGGTCGTCAGGCGGCCATTAAAGGACAAAAGATGCCGGAAGATTGAGCATGATAGATGGTTAGCAAGGCCCAGCAGTATTTGTTGGGCTTTTTTGATCCGGTTTTGCCGGTGGCGGATAAGTACCTAGCGAGGCCTGAGCGAAATCGGGCTGTACTGTCGTGTGATACGATAACCAGTGCACCTGAGTTTGAGTTGGGTGCGTGGATGGTTTGTGTGTTGATAAGGACGGGTTGTATGCATATTGCTGTTTTGACGTTAACGTTTTCTTTGCCTGGATGCGCTTCTTTAAAGGAAAAGCGTCAGCGTATTGGCGGGATGCACGAGCGGTTTGGGCGTAATCCCTCGGTAGCTGTGTGTGAAAGTGGTGAGCACGACCGGCATGATGCTAGTGAATGGTCATTTGTCGTGACGGCCAGAACTAAGCGCGAAGTTGAGTCGTTGTGCAGCCAGATCGAAGACAAGATCCAGCGCACGGTGGAAGGGCGGGTGATGAATGTAGTGCAGGAGTTTCTCTAATAACAAACAGAGCCTGCAACACATCTTTATTGGGGTAGTACGCGGATCAGTGCGCCAAGACTGCCATAGTCAATAAAGCTGAGTTCTTTGTAGGGAATAACAGTTGTTTGCTTGAAGTGCTCGCTACTGCTGAGGTTGCCGTCTGCTTGGAATTGGTTTACCCAGAAGCTCAGCTCAATTTCATTAGCGCGATCTTGGCGAATAGTAAAAGTACCTTCAATAGGGTGATGACCGAAAATCTCCTCGCCGCTGCTTAACGCAACACTGCTGAAACTAGGGCTGTCGGTTTGTTGCCAGGCGCGATGCAGTAAAATTCGATAGCCGTTGTTGGGGATTAATTTGCTGACTACGTTATCGAGCAAGCTGCTACGAAACTGTTCAGGTTCAAGCTGCTTGGCATCGGTTTGCCAGTTATCTGGTGCAACCCGGCTATTGATAACAGGTTCGGCTCCAGCTTGGCGAAAAATAATCACCTCGATGTGATGTGTATCAGCCGCCCAACTAGGCATGCAATAGGTAATGAAGAGTAAAAAGCCAAGTACGAGTTGACGCATGGTTGATTGTCCTGAAGAAAGTTAATTGGCGAGCTGTTCTAGTAATGCTTCAAGCATAGCAAAACGCTCATTGTATGTATCCATAGGCAGGTTAAACTTGAACACTGTTGCGCCTTCAAAGCGGTATTGTTTCGGCTGACTTTGAATCATCTTGATTAGGCGCATTGGGTCGACTGGGGTGGTAGCAGAAAACTCCAGTCGTCCACTCTGCGGACCGGCATCAATTTTTATAATGCCCAGCGCATCGGCGCGCAGTTTGAGTTCGGTTTGGCGGATAAGGTTTTTCGCCGGATCTGGCAATAGCCCAAAGCGATCAATCATTTCCACTTGCAGCTCGTTTAAGTCGTCCTGATCCCGTGCCGAAGAAATGCGCTTGTACAGCATCAAGCGGCCATGCACATCGGGTAGATAATCTTCGGGAATTAGTGCGGGAACGCGTAAATTTACTTCAGTGCCTGTGTGTAGCGGCTGCTCAAGGTTAGGTTGTTCGCCATTTTGAATAGCCTTAACCGCACGCTCGAGCATCTCCATATAAAGGCTAAAGCCAATAGAGTGAATCTGTCCGCTCTGCCCGTCGCCTAGCAGGTCACCTGCGCCACGAATTTCCAAATCGTGGGTGGCCAGCATGAAACCTGCACCCAAATCTTGTGCGTTAGCAATGGCCTCTAAGCGTTTTTCAGCATCGCGGGTGAGGCGCTTTTCGCTGGGTACTAACAGATAGGCATAGGCTTGGTGGTGACTGCGGCCAACACGACCACGCAGTTGATGCAGCTGTGCCAGCCCAAACTTATCCGCACGGTCGATCAAGATGGTGTTAGCGCTTGGCACATCAATTCCAGTCTCAATGATAGTAGTGGCGACCAGTACGTTAAAACGCTTGTGGTAGAAGTCGTTCATGACTTGCTCAAGTTCACGCTCGCGCATTTGCCCGTGCCCCACGCCAATACGCGCCTCAGGTACTAACTTAGTCAAGTCTTGCGCGCATTGTTCAATAGTTTTTACATCATTATGCAGGTAATACACCTGACCACCGCGTAACAACTCGCGCAGCAACGCCTCTTTGACGATGGCGTCTTGCTTGGGCATGACAAAGGTGCGTACAGACAGGCGTCGCGCTGGTGGTGTGGCAATAATAGACAGATCGCGCATGCCGGAAAAAGCCATGTTTAGGGTGCGCGGAATGGGTGTGGCGGTGAGGGTAAGAATATCCACTTCACTGCGCAGAGCTTTGAGCTGTTCTTTTTGACGCACACCAAAGCGGTGCTCTTCGTCGATAATCACCAAGCCTAGATTGTTAAACTTCACATCACCCTGCAACAGCTTGTGCGTACCAATCACGATATCGATCTTGCCATCGGTTAGGTCAGCCATGGCTTGCTTGCTTTCTTTGGCTGTACTAAAACGGCTCATGACCTCAACGGTGACGGGCCAGTCGGCAAAACGATCGCGGAAACTGTTGTAGTGTTGCTGCGCGAGTAGGGTGGTAGGTACGAGTACTGCCACTTGTTTACCGCTGTGTACGGCAATAAAAGCAGCACGCATGGCTACTTCAGTCTTGCCAAAGCCCACATCGCCACAAATTAGGCGATCCATCGGGGTGCCAGCCAGCATGTCACGGCGTACGGCATCGATAGCGATCTGCTGGTCAGGGGTTTCTTCGTAAGGAAAAGCAGCGCTAAAGCTGGCGTAATCAACACCGGGGTTGCTAAAGGCAAAACCTTTACGCGCGGCGCGGCGGGCATAGATATCCAGTAACTCTGCAGCGACATCGCGCACTTGCTCAGCGGCTTTGCGCTTGGCTTTAGACCATTGGTCGGTGCCTAAACGATGCAGCGGTGCGCCATCTTCATCGCTACCGCTGTAACGAGCAATTAAATGCAGGTGAGCGACGGGCACATAGAGTTTGGCTTGCTCGGCATACTCAAGCATTAAAAACTCAGTGGCTTGTTCGTCGATTTCCAGCGTGACCAAGCCGCGATAACGCCCCACGCCGTGATTAATATGCACGACCGGCGCGCCTTCGCGCAGTTCGGTAAGGTTGCGAATGACGTGTTCGCTGCTGTGTTCGCTATGTGATTTTCCTTTGCGCCGCAGGCTTACGCGCTGACCAAGTAGGGCGCTTTCGGGAATCAAGGCCAGTTGTTTAAGTTGCAGGCCTTGTTCAATTGAAGCAACACAAATACCTAGGCGACTGTCGGACTGCAAAAACTCTGCCCAGCTATTAACCGGTTCAGGCTGAATCTGAATGCGGGCGAGTAGTTCAAGTAGTATTTCGCGCCGCCCAGCGGTTTCGGCAGTGAATAAAACCCGCCCAGTGTAATCATTAAGAAAGTGTTCTAGTGCGGCTAAGGGCTCAGCCGTGCGTGCTTGTAAACTCAGATCGGGAAGCGGTTCAACGTCCAGTGCGGTGCGCCCGACCGCTGTGGCTTGCACGCTGGCATCAAGGATTACTCTGGAATGGTTTTTTAGTTGGCCGAAAAACGTATCAACCGGAACAAAAAGATCAGCGGGTGGTAACAGAGGGCGCTCTAAGTCACCGCGGCGCTCATCGTAGCGGTTGCGTACATCCTGCCAAAACTGCTCTGCGGCTTGTTCGATACCGGGTAGGCTGAAAATCAGGCTGTCTGGTGGTAAATAACCAAACAAGTCGGTGGTGTGCTCAAAAAATAGCGGTAAATAGGCTTCGATGCCGCTGGCTAAAATGCCGTTGCTGACATCTTGAAACAAAGGGCAGCGGCGAAAATCAACATCAAAGCGCTCACGGAAACGGCCGCGAAAATCATTGCGTGCTTGCTTGTCAAACGGAAATTCGCGTGCTGGTAAGAGGCGGACGGACTCAACCTGTTCGATCGAGCGCTGAGTTTCTGGCTCAAACGTGCGCAGGGTTTCAATTTCGTTATCAAATAAATCAATGCGATAAGGAAGTTCGCTACCCATTGGATACAAATCCAACAGCGCGCCACGTACCGCAAATTCACCATGCTCATACACAGTGTCAACACAAACATAACCTGCGGCCTGTAATTGAGCGCGCATGGCTTCGATATCAAGGGTTTGTCCAACATCTAACACTAAGCTGCCGCCGAGCAAAAAATCGGTGGGTGCTAAGCGCTGTAAGGCGGTGGTGATGGGGATAATAAGAATCCCCTGTTGCAGTTGCGGCAACTGATACAACGTGGCAATACGCTGGGAGATAATGTCCTGATGTGGAGAAAATAGATCGTAGGGCAGTATTTCCCAGTCTGGAAACAGCAGGGCGGGTAACTCTGGTGCAAAAAAAGCCAGCTCTGCCTGCAGACGCAGTGCGCTTTGGCTACTGTCGGTTATTAATACACTAAGCCGTGGCTGTGCTTGAGCCGCTTGCGCCAGTGCCAAGGCTGCGCTGGCTCCCTGTAAGTGAGTCCACTGCTGTTTGCCTGATTGGGCTGGAAGTTTGGGTAATGCTAAAACAGACACATGCATCCCTTGAGTGAGATTTAAAAGGGGTGAATTGTAGCGAGGCCGGCTTAATTGCGCCACCATTGAGCCTAAGGTGTGAGGTATTACTTTGTATAAGACTTGCCGCTTTGTGTCGGAAGACTGATAATATACGCCCTTTATCAACTATCACTATAGGTATTTCACGTGACTGAGAAGACAGATCAGTGCTTGCGCGACTGGATTGAGCGCGAAGCATTAGCCGAAGCAATGATTCCTTTAGTTGGCCAGTTGTACCGTAACAACAACGTTATTACGTCGATTTATGGTCGTGGCTTAATTAACCGTTCAGTGATCGCTATCTTGAAAGCGCACCGCTCCGCCCGCCACCGTGTAGGTAACGATGAACTGTCTGTGCGTGATACCTACCCAATCATTGAGGCCATGAGCAAGCTGGATTTGGGTGCTGCCTCGATTGACTTGGGCAAATTGGCAACTAAGTTCAAAGAAGAAGCCAATGGCCGCTCAGTGGATGATTTTGTTCGCGAAGAATTGGCACCCGTTGTTGGTAAAAGCAATGAAAACAAACATAACGGAACGGATGTGGTGCTCTATGGTTTCGGTCGCATTGGCCGTTTGTTGGCGCGACTCATTGTAGATAGAACCGGCAGCGGTGACGGTCTGCGCTTGCGTGCAGTAGTGGTGCGTAAAGGTGCGGAGAACGACCTGATGAAGCGTGCCAGCTTGCTGCGTCGTGACTCCGTACATGGCTCTTTCAAGGGTACTATTATTGTTGATGAAGCGAACAGTGCGCTAAATATTAATGGTAACCTCGTACAGTTTATTTATTCTAACGACCCCTCAACTGTGGACTACACCCAGTACGGCATCAAAAATGCGTTATTGGTGGATAACACCGGTCGTTGGCGTGACGCTGAAGGCTTGGGTCAGCATTTGCAGTGCCCAGGCATTGAGCGTGTGGTGCTGACTGCTCCGGGTAAAGGAGCGATGAAAAATATCGTTCATGGTATTAACCATGCCGAGATTACAGCTGAAGATAAGATTGTTTCGGCTGCTTCCTGTACCACTAACGCCATTGTGCCCGTACTTAAGGCGATGAACGATAAGTTTGGTATCGTGCATGGCCACGTAGAAACGGTGCACTCTTACACTAACGACCAAAACCTCATTGATAACTTCCATAAAGGCAGTCGTCGTGGTCGTAGTGCGGCGCTGAACATGGTAATTACCGAAACCGGTGCAGCAACTGCTGCTGAGAAGGCGTTGCCATTCTTGAAGGGTAAGCTCACTGGTAATGCTATCCGTGTTCCTACACCGAACGTATCCATGGCGATTCTGAGTTTGACGCTTGAGCAAGCAACCAGCGTGGAAGATGTGAATGAGTATTTGCGTCAGATGGCGATGCACTCTGATTTGCAAAAACAAATTGACTTTGTTGCCTCTCAGGAAGTGGTATCTACCGACTTTGTTGGCAACCGTCACGCAGGTATCGTGGATTCCAAAGCAACTATCTGCACTGATAAACGGGTTATTTTGTACGTTTGGTACGATAACGAGTATGGTTACAGCTGTCAGGTGGTTCGAGTAATGGAAGAAATTGCCGGAGTTCATCCGCCGGTGTTCCCAGCTTAATGGGACTGTGTAAATCAAGTTGAACTTGTTCTGTCAAGGGAGCTTTTGGGCTCCCTTTTTAGTTTTCTTGATCTTAAAAAAGGCAGCGACTGGTCAAAAGGTATAAAAAGGCTGCTTTGTACTAGCAACTTGAGAGCTCAGCTCTTAAAATGTAACAGTTTTTTTCGGGGTCGCTAAATGCTTGATAGATGCTGGCTTTGTTTAGCATGGTTGAATCGGGTGTTGAGCGATAAAAGTTAATTTTTGTTAACGTGGTTAGGCTAACCTATGATCAAAATAAAGCGTGGGCTCGATTTGCCCATGGTGGGTGCGCCAGAGCGGCGAATTGAAGCAGCTCAGAAGGTGCGCAACGTTGCAGTCATAGGCTTCGACTATAACGGAATGAAGCCGACGATGCAGGTGCAAGAAGGTGATCGTGTTAAGCTGGGACAGGTGCTGTTTTCTGATAAGAAAACACCGGGTGTAAACTTTACATCCCCTGGTGCAGGCGTGGTCAAGGCAGTAAATCGCGGTGAGCGACGCGTTTTTCAGTCTGTTGTGATTGAACTAGATGGCGATGAGCAGGAAACCTTTGCTCAGTACTCAGTTGAGCAACTAGCAAGTCTAGAAGAGCAGCAGATACGCGATAATTTACAGCAGTCAGGTCTATGGACCGCCTTACGTACCCGCCCTTATTCAAAAGTCCCAGCTGTGGATTCAACTCCAAGCTCAATTTTTGTTACCGCAATAGATACACATCCTCTTGCTGCTGACCCAGCGCTAGTCATTGCCGAATATGCACAGGATTTTGAGCATGGTTTGCAGGTGCTCAGCAAGCTCGCCAAAGTGTTTTTGTGTAAGGCTGATGGCGTTACCTTAGCGGGTGAAGCTGTAAGCAATGTGCAAACAGAGTCCTTTGCAGGTATTCATCCTGCTGGTTTACCCGGTACCCATATCCATTATTTGGATCCAGTCAGTGCCACTCGTACTGTTTGGCACATCGGTTATCAAGATGTGATTGCTATCGGTAAGCTGTTTACTACCGGCCAAATCTGGGTAGAGCGCATCATTTCTTTAGCCGGTCCTAGTGTTAAGCAGCCACGTTTGGTGAGAACGCGTTTAGGTGCAAATCTTTCTGAGTTGACTGCTGGTGAGCTGGTAGAGGGCGAAAATCGTCGGATTTCTGGCTCTGTATTTGGTGGTCGTACTGGCCGTGGTTCATGCGATTTTTTAGGGCGCTACCATGTACAGGTTAGCTGCTTGGCCGAAGGCCGTGATCGTGAGTTATTCCACTACATCAGACCTGGTGTTAACAAGCACTCAGTTTTGAATATCTTTATTTCTAAGTTATCGGCGGGCAAGAAGTTTGCCTTCAATACCAGCTCTAACGGCAGTCCTAGAGCTATGGTGCCACTAGGTAACTATGAAATGGTTATGCCACTAGATATTCTACCTACTCAGTTGCTCCGTGCATTGATTGTTGGTGATACGGAAGTGGCGCAAAAACTAGGTTGTTTAGAGTTGGACGAAGAAGACTTGGCGTTGTGCACCTATGTGTGCGCCGGTAAGTATGAATACGGCCCGATTCTGCGGGATAACTTAACGCGCATCGAGCTGGAGGGTTAATTCATGGGGCTTCGCTCATATCTCGATAAAGTCGAGCATCATTTTGAAAAAGGCGGTAAGTACGAAAGATGGTTTGCGCTTTATGAAGCAGTAGACACTTTTTTATACAAGCCAAGTAGCGTAACCAAAACTACAGCTCACGTGCGTGACGGTATTGACCTTAAGCGCATGATGATTACGGTTTGGTTATGTACGTTTCCAGCCATGTTGTTTGGTATGTGGAACGTGGGTTATCAGGCAAACTTGGTATTCGCAGGTAATCCCGAGTTATTGGCTCTGCAAGAAGGCTGGCGTTTTGCGCTGACCGGTGCAGTGGCTGGTTTTGACCCGAGTAGCGTATTTGCTAACGTGTTCCAGGGGGCCACTTGGTTTGTGCCTATCTATCTGGTTGCCTTTGTGGTGGGTGGTTTCTGGGAAGTGTTGTTTGCCATGATTCGTGGCCACGAAGTTAACGAAGGTTTCTTTGTTACTTCAGTACTGTTTGCCTTGATTCTGCCGCCCAGCATTCCCCTGTGGCAGGTTGCTATCGGTATCAGCTTTGGTGTGGTTATTGCCAAAGAGGTATTTGGTGGTACAGGTAAAAACTTCCTTAACCCTGCATTAGCAGGTCGTGCATTCCTCTTCTTTGCTTATCCTGCAGATATTTCAGGTGATGCTGTGTGGACCGCTGTGGATGGTTTTGCTGGTGCTACTTCACTAAGTGTTGCTGCAGTAGGCGGTATGACTGCGGTTGCTGAGCAAGGCGTAAGCTGGATGGATGCCTTTATTGGTACCACCAGTGGCTCGATTGGTGAAACCAGCACGTTGGCGATTCTTATTGGTGGTGCCGTACTGCTAATCATGCGTATTGCTGCTTGGCGTATCGTCGCTGGGGTCATGATCGGTATGATCGGACTCAGCTTGCTGTTTAATGCTCTTGGCTCTGAAACTAACCCACTGTTTGCTATTCCTTGGCATTGGCATCTGGTGTTAGGTGGTTTTGCCTTCGGCATGATCTTTATGGCAACTGACCCAGTATCAGCTTCTATGACGAATACCGGTAAGTGGATTTTTGGTGCCTTAATTGGTGTGATGGTGGTGTTGATTCGTGTAGTTAACCCAGCTTTCCCTGAGGGCATGATGTTGGCTATTTTGTTTGCTAACCTCTGCGCACCATTAATTGACCACTATGTTGTTCAAGCTAACGTTAAGCGGAGGCAAGCACGTAATGTCTAGTAAGAGAGAAACTACAGCACGCACGCTGACAGTCGCTTTGCTGGTCTGCTTGGTATGCTCTATTTTTGTCGCTGGAGCGGCAGTATCACTACGTCCAGCACAGTTAGAGAATAGCCTGTTAGATAAGCAGCGCAGCATCCTGTCGATTGCCGGATTAGGCGATGCAAGCCTTTCAGGTAGTCAGGTTAAGGCGATGTTTACTGACCGTATCCAAGCACGTTTGGTTGATTTGGAAACGGGTAAGTATTCAGATGCTTACGATCCGCTGACCTTTAATCATCTTGCATCAGCAAAAGATCCAGCTATTTCAATGGCGATTGCGGGCAAAGAAGATATTGCTTCAATCAAGCGTCGTGAACGCTACAGCACAGTTTATGTGGTTGAGCAAAACGGCCAGTTGGACACCGTGATTATTCCGGTTCGTGGTTATGGTCTATGGTCAACTTTGCATGGCTTTATTGCTTTAAAAGGTGATCTAAATACTGTAGCTGGTTTTGGTTTTTATGAGCACGCTGAAACCCCCGGTCTAGGTGGTGAGGTTGATAATCCTAAGTGGGTCGGTATCTGGCCTGGCAAGGAGTTATACAGCGACGAGGGTAAGCTGGCTTTGCATGTTGTTAAAGGCAGCGTAAACCCAAGCAGCGCAAGCGCTAAAAACCAAGTGGATGGCCTAGCTGGTGCAACCTTGACCAGTAACGGTGTTAACCATTTGTTGGATTATTGGCTGGGTGAAAACGGTTTTGGTTTGTTTTTATCCCACCTACGTAATGGGGAGGCGTAACAGATGTCGCAACCAACCATTAAGAGTGTGTTGTTAGATCCGATTTTTAATAACAACCCCATTGGCCTGCAGATCTTAGGTATTTGTTCTGCGCTGGCTGTAACGACAAACTTGAAAACAGCCGTTGTAATGTCTATTGCATTGACATTGGTAACAGGTTTTTCAGGTCTGTTTATTTCCATGATTCGAGCGCAAATCCCTAGCTCCATTCGTATGATTGTGCAGATGGTAATTATTGCATCGCTGGTGATTGTGGTGGATCAGGTGCTTAAAGCTTACGCCTACTCACTGTCTAAACAGTTGTCGGTATTCGTTGGTTTGATTATTACCAACTGTATCGTAATGGGTCGTGCCGAAGCCTTTGCTATGTCTAACAAGCCTGTGCTGTCTTTCTTTGATGGTATCGGTAACGGACTAGGCTATAGCGCCATGCTGATTGTGATCGGGGTTATTCGCGAGCTGTTTGGCGCGGGTAAGTTGATGGGCTATACCATTATCCCTGTTGTGAATGACGGCGGCTGGTACCAGCCTAATGGCATGCTGTTACTTCCACCTTCAGCGTTTTTCTTGATTGGCCTAATTATCTGGGTACTGCGCGCTTGGAAGACAGAGCAAGTAGAAGCTCCAGATTTCCGCATCACCGAAAACATTAAAGAGAAGGAGGCTTACTAATGGAACATTATATTAGCCTATTAGTTAAGGCTATTTTTGTTGAAAACATGGCCTTAGCTTTCTTCTTGGGCATGTGTACCTTCATTGCTATTTCTAAGAAGGTCGAAACAGCTATTGGTTTGGGTATTGCGGTAGTAGTGGTGCAGACCATTACAGTGCCAGCTAACAACCTGATCTACACCTACTTGCTAAAAGATGGCGCACTAGCTTGGGCTGGTATGCCAGAGGTAGACCTGAGCTTTTTGGGTCTACTGAGTTATATCGGTGTAATTGCAGCCATTGTTCAAATCCTTGAAATGCTATTGGATAAGTTCGTACCTTCACTTTATAACGCGCTAGGTGTGTTCTTGCCATTGATTACAGTGAACTGCGCCATTATGGCTGGTTCGTTGTTCATGGTTGAACGTGACTACAACCTGCCTGAAAGTGTGGTTTACGGTATCGGCTCTGGTATTTCATGGGCTTTAGCTATTGCCCTCTTGGCAGCCATTCGTGAGAAACTGAAATACAGTGATGTACCCGATGGATTGCAGGGATTAGGTATTACCTTTATCACCATTGGACTGATGTCGTTGGGTTTTATGTCTTTCTCCGGCGTACAACTCTAAGGAGTAGCGAGTGATGAGTTTCGAAGTATTTCTTGCGATCGGAATGTTCACCGCCATTGTCTTGGCCTTGGTGGTGATTATTTTGATTGCTCGCGCCAAGCTGGTTTCCAGTGGCGATGTGAGCATCTTAATTAATGATGAACGAACCGTGACTGTTCCGGCAGGCGGCAAGTTGCTACAAACCCTAGCAGCAAACAACATTTTCTTGTCCTCCGCATGCGGTGGTGGCGGTACTTGTGGTCAGTGTGACTGTCAGGTATTTGAGGGGGGTGGCGAAATGCTACCCACCGAGGCCAGTCACTTCACCCGTCGTCAGGGCAAAGAAGGTTGGCGTTTGTCATGCCAGGTATCTGTTAAGCAAGATATGAAAATCAAAATCCCAGAAGAAGTATTTGGGGTGAAGAAGTGGGAGTGCGTGGTTGAGTCTAACCCGAACGTCGCTACCTTTATTAAAGAGCTAACCTTGCGTTTACCTGAAGGTGAAGAAGTTAACTTCCGCGCGGGTGGTTATGTGCAGTTGGAATGTCCGCCGCACGTAGTCAACTACAAAGATTTTGATATCCAGGAAGAATTCCACGAAGACTGGGATAAGTTTAATATTTGGCGCTACGTGTCAGACGTTAAAGAAACCACTATTCGTGCGTACTCCATGGCTAACTACCCCGATGAAAGGGGCATGGTTAAGTTCAACATTCGTGTTGCTACTCCACCTCCAGGCCGCGACGAAATCCCTCCTGGCATTATGTCATCATGGGTGTTTAGTCTGAAGCCGGGCGATAAAGTGACTGTGTACGGTCCCTTTGGTGACTTCTTCGCTAAAGATACTGATGCAGAAATGGTCTTTATTGGTGGTGGTGCGGGTATGGCGCCAATGCGCTCGCATATCTTTGACCAGCTTAAGCGCTTGAATTCTACGCGTAAGATTAGTTTCTGGTACGGTGCGCGCTCAGTGCGTGAAGCCTTCTATGTAGATGAGTATGATCAGCTCGCAAAAGATCATGAAAACTTTACGTGGCACTTGGCATTATCCGACCCTCTACCTGAGGATAATTGGACTGGACTCACTGGCTTTATTCATAATGTGCTGCTTGAAAACTACTTGAAAGATCATCCGGCGCCTGAAGATTGTGAGTACTACATGTGTGGTCCACCAATGATGAACGCGGCAGTGATTAAAATGCTGCAGGATATGGGCGTTGAGCCTGAAAACATCTTGTTGGATGACTTTGGAGGTTAGTATGTTGCGCAACCTGTTATGGGGCGCGTCTCTAGCATCAATCTCCCTCGCGCTTAGTGGGTGTCAGCCCGCTGAGCGTGTTGAGGTGCTCTCAGGTCCTACCATGGGCAGCACCTATACCATCAAGTATGTTGCAAATTCCGGAACACCTGCTGCTGATGCGGCGGGTGTTGCCGTTCAAGCAATTCTTGATGAGGTTGACCGCCAAATGTCGACCTATCGCTTAGATTCAGATCTATCTAAATTTAACCAATTGCCCGCTGGCAGCTGTGCAGCGATGCCAGAGCCCGTGTTGGAGTTGGTCAGTTATGCCAATGAGCTGTCCGTGCTCAGTGATGGCCAGTTTGATATAACTATTCAGCCACTATTAAATGCTTGGGGGTTTGGTCCTAACAGTCGTGGCAAACGTGTTCCCTCAGAGGATGAGATCAGTGAAGCCAAGCTAAATATGGGCTACCAGTATCTAAGCATTAATGGCGGCGAGCTGTGTAAAGAGCGCGATTTAAAGCTTGATCTAAACAGTATTGCAGCAGGCTACGCTGTCGATCGAATAGCCATGCGTTTTGAAGAACTAGGCATTGCGAGTTATTTAATTGAAGTAACCGGTGAAATAATCGCCAAAGGTAAAAAACATGATGGCTCGCCTTGGCGTATCGCCATTGAACAGCCTGTTGATAATGGCGAGCGTGTCGTTCAGCGGATTTTAGAAATTGACGGCTGGGGTGTGAACACCTCTGGCGACTACCGTAATTATTTTGAAGAAGACGGGATACGTTTTTCCCATACTCTCAACCCTAAAATTGGTGCACCTGTTGCCCATAATTTAGCTGCAGTAACAGTTATTGAGCGTTCTGCTTTAGTGGCAGATGCTTTAGGTACTGTTTTGTTGGTGTTAGGTTTGGATGAGGGGATGGAGTATTCCAAGCGCCATGATGTCGCCGCCTTATTTGTGGTACGTGAAGGGGATAAATTTGTGACTTATAGCAGTCCAATGTTTACAGAGCGTTTCCCTGAAGGAGAATAGTTATGAGCTTTTTAACGATGTTTTTAGTGGTTTTTGCAGTAATGTTGCTAGCTGTTTTAGGGCTGGCTGCGGGTGTATTAGCAGGGCGCAAGCCGATTGCTGGCTCTTGCGGTGGTATCGCAAGATTGGGTATTGAAAAAGAATGTTCCATTTGTGGTGGTGTACGCGAAAAATGTGAGGAAGCTAACAGTGATGATCCCCAAGCTTCTGCAGGTGCTGATTTGGCGTACGATGCAGCAAAAATAAAATAGTTAGCATTAAAAAAATATGTAGATGCCGTGCAAAGTATCGGTATTAAAGGAGTCTAAATGGCTGTTTATAACTATGACATAGTAATCCTCGGCTCTGGTCCTGCGGGTGAAGGTGCTGCGATGAATGCGGCGAAAGCAGGGCGTAAAGTTGCAGTAGTAGAAAGTCGAGGCATCGTAGGTGGTAATAGTACCCATTTAGGCACTATTCCTTCAAAAGCGCTGCGACATTCAGTGCGTCAGATTTTACGTTTTAACACCAATCCTATGTTCCGTCAGATTGGTGAACCGCGCTGGTTTTCTTTTCCAGACGTGTTAAAAAGTGCTGAAAGCGTCATTGAGCGTCAGGTAGCTTCGCGCACCAGTTATTACGCGCGCAATCGCATTGACGTGTATTTTGGTACCGCCAGCTTTGCTGATGAGCATAGTGTCGATGTGGTTGGCCCTAGTCGTGTGGAAAAACTGGTCACCAATCAGGTGATTATTGCGACAGGTTCACGCCCTTATCGTCCTGCTGATATTGATTTCAACCACCCGCGTATTTATGACAGCGATACGATTTTAACCCTGGGTTACACGCCTCGTCGTTTGATTGTTTATGGTGCGGGTGTGATTGGTTGTGAGTACGCTTCCATATTCAGCGGCTTGGGCGTGCTGGTGGATTTGATTGATACGCGCGATCAGCTACTTAACTTCTTGGACCGCGAAATTTCTGACGCACTAAGTTATCACCTGCGTAACAACAACGTGCTGATTCGTCATAACGAAGAATTTGACCGTGTCGAAGGGGTAGAAAACGGCGTTATTTTACACCTTAAGTCCGGTAAGAAAATTAAAGCCGATGGCTTCCTGTGGTGTAATGGCCGTACAGGCAACACTGATCAGCTTGGTCTTGAAAACGTAGGCTTAAGTGCCAATAGCCGTGGTCAAATTTCAGTGGATGAATATTACCGCACTGATGTACCGAATATTTATGCCGCCGGTGATGTGATTGGTTGGCCAAGTCTTGCCAGTGCTGCCTATGATCAGGGGCGTTCTGCGGCAGGCAATATTATTGATGACGGTAGCTGGCACTTTGTTGATGATGTGCCAACGGGTATTTATACCATTCCGGAAATTAGCTCTATCGGTAAAACCGAGCAGGAGTTGACGCAGGATAAAGTACCTTATGAAGTGGGTAAGGCGTTCTTTAAGAGCATGGCGCGCGCACAGATTTCAGGTGAAACCACGGGTATGTTGAAAATACTCTTCCATCGTGAAACGCTGGAAATACTCGGCGTGCACTGCTTCGGTTATCAGGCTTCGGAAATTGTACATATTGGCCAAGCCATTATGAATCAGCCCGGAGAAGCTAACTCTATTAAGTACTTTATTAATACGACTTTTAACTTCCCGACTATGGCTGAAGCCTATCGTGTCGCTTCATACGATGGCCTAAACCGTCTTTTTTAACCAGCTCCGGTCAGTGGCCTGAGCTGGTCGGAGCTACTTTTGAGGCATTGTTTAGTAATTCCCAAGGGTGGCGCTGGCCAAACCGGGAAAGTCTGTAATCAGGCTGTCAACTCCGTACTGAGCGAGCCTAAGCATCAGCTTAGGCTCGTTTACCGTCCACACAGAAAGATGCAGGCCTGCGGCTTTGGCCTTTTGGGTTCTCTGCTCGGTACACAAAGTCCAATTCAGTGCCAGCAATGAGCATTGATAGCGCACTGCAGTTTTAATGGGATCTAACCAGCCGTATTCAGCCACGAGCCCTCTGGCTATATGAGGCGCGTATTGCTGTGCGGCTTTTAGTACCTGAGCGCTGCTGCTGGTAATAGTGACCATTTCTTGCAGCTTAAATTGTTCTACTAGGCGCGCAATAGCTTTGATTGCGATTACCGATTTTTTGCGCGATAGAGGTTTAACCTCAAGTTGCCAGTGGTCAAATGCGCAGCGCTCAAATAATTGAGCTAGGGTTGGGATGGAGCAGGTTGTAGGCCAGTTTAGCGCTGTATCACGAATATTATATAGTTGTAGTTCGGCGGCTGTTTTGTGTTTAACTTTGCCCCTACGTCCGGTTAGACGCTTCAAATTATCATCATGAAAAACAATGAGTTGCTCGTCTAAAGATAACTGCAAATCAAGTTCGCAACGTTTAACACCTATGTCTAAACAGTATTGAAAGCTGGCTAGGGTGTTTTCAGGCGCTATCCCTTTGGCGCCGCGATGACCGTATATCAACATTATTATTGAGCTACTTTCGGTTGGTGGTGTTTCACACTGTTAATCACAGTTTTATATTCAAAATAAACTGAGAATTCAGCGTAATCCCAACGGGTAATGGGTGGTTGGCCGATGCTTGGATGGCGCTTAACGGGTTCCCCGTACAAGGATAAAACCTGTTGCTGGCTATCGCCAAACAGGGGCAGGTTAATATCTACTTGAGAGCCCTGCTGGCTAATTGGGATTTGCAGTGTATCTGCTTGGCTTTGCACGCTGTAGCCAGCGACAATCATCGTTAGAGCAAAAAGTAATGCGCGCATGTCAGATATCTTCCTCTAATAATGCTTGTCGGCGTTCATGGGCTTGTTTTTGTAAAATGTGGCGCGCCAAAATTTGACGTTGTGACTCGGTTAAATCAACAAAGGTGACTGCCGTTTTTAGTCGGCCATCTGTTTTTTTGCGGGTGTCAACCACGGTGGCTGTTAGCTGCAGGGCTAAAGCTTGTGGTAGCAGTAGCATCTTTAAATACAGGGTCTGGCCTTTGTTAAAGCTTTGATTGCTAGAAAAGGATAATCCCCCCTCTGATAGGGTGGTTTGCTGAGGCTTGGGGAAGTCTTTAAGTAGGTTCTGTGCTAGAGCTTGTGCCAGTAGATCAATACGTTTGTTGGTTATTTTTAAATAGTTAACCAGTGTACGCTGTTGTTCGCTGATAGCGCGCAACAAAGGCTGTGCTTCATGCTCAAGCAAATATAATTCGTTAAGCAAATTAAACAGCGACGACTCATAAACGAAATCTGAGTTGTCGGTACTTATTTGCAGTGCGATTTCATCGTGAATACGATAGTATTCGCGACGCTCTGTTTTATCTTGCATTGACATGTTTGATCCAAGTATCCAGCAATAAAATGGCAGCTAGAGTTTAGAGCCAAGTAGGCAGAACTGCCAATCTACCATTATATTATGTGAATTAAATCCATTATGTTTCGACCCTTGTCACTATTCATAGGCATGCGTTACACGCGTGCCAAACGACGCAATCACTTTATCTCTTTTATATCACTGACTTCAATGATTGGTTTAGCGCTTGGCGTACTGGTCATGATTCTGGTGTTGTCTGTTATGAACGGCTTTGACCGTGAGTTGCGTACGCGTATTTTGGGCATGGTGCCCCATGCAACAGTCAGTTCTTATACGCCTCTGGATGATTGGCGCGCTGTAGGCGAGCAGATTGCTCAGCACAAAGAAGTCCAGGCCATTGCTCCCTTTACCCAGTTACAAGGAATGCTGACGCATACAGGTAATGTGCAGCCAGTCTTGGTTACCGGTGTATTGCCAGAAGCGGAGAAAGACGTTTCGATTATTAATCAGCATATGGTTGCTGGTCAGTTAGACAATTTGCAGTCCGGCGAGTTTGGCATAGTAATAGGTGAAATTATTGCCCGACGCTTTAACGTCAGTGTTGGCGACAAAATCACCTTTATTTTGCCGGAAGCCTCAATCACTCCAGCGGGTGTGTTTCCTCGATTGAAGCGTTTTACTGTGCAGGGCGTTTTTAAGGTGGGTGCGGAGCTTGATGGCTCTATGGCGCTGATTCATATTGAAGACGCAGCACGCTTGTCTCGCTGGCAGTTGCAGCAGGTGGAAGGTATTCGCTTAAAGCTGAATAATTTATTTGATGCACCGCGTGTGTCATGGGAAATAGCTAGCACTATAGAAGACAAGGATTTGCGTCCCCGCGACTGGACGCGCAGCCACGGCAATCTATTTCAAGCCATTCAAATGGAAAAAACCATGATTGGCTTATTGCTGCTACTGATTGTAGCGGTGGCGGCGTTTAATATTATTTCGACGCTGGTTATGGTGGTTACGGATAAAAAAGCGGATATCGCTATTCTACGTACATTGGGCGCATCACCCAGACAAATCATGGCGGTATTTATGGTGCAGGGAACTCTAATCGGTGTGGTGGGAACTTTGATTGGCGGTGTGCTGGGTGTTATTTCGGCGTTGAATATCACCGCGTGGGTGGCTGCCTTGGAGTCCCTGCTGGGTCATCAGTTTTTAAGCTCGGATGTGTACTTTATTAGTTATTTGCCTTCCGAATTACGCTGGGAAGACGTTACGCTGATTTGCTCAGCAGCGCTTGGCATGAGCTTTTTAGCTACGCTTTATCCGGCGTGGCGCGCGTCACGTACGCAACCTGCGGAGGCTTTGCGTTATGAGTAAGTCAGTGGTTTTAGAGTGTCGGCAACTGATAAAAACCTATCAAGAAGGGCCGGTAGCTGTGTCTGTATTGAAGCAGGTGGACTTAAAGCTACATGCTGGTGAGCGTATCGCTATTGTGGGTAGTTCCGGTTCGGGTAAAACCACTTTGCTGAATATGCTGGCTGGTTTGGATACACCCACTTCTGGCAGCGTGTGGCTGGCAGGTGAAGAGCTGTCGGCTTTGTCAGAGCGCAAACGAGGCTTGCTCAGAAATAGGGCATTAGGCTTTGTGTATCAGTTTCACCATTTGCTACCAGAATTTACCGCTTTAGAAAATGTCTGTATGCCGCTGTTGATAGGCACTACCCCGATAGTAGAAGCGCGTGAGCGTGCTACCAAGCTGCTGGAACGTGTGGGCTTGCAGCATCGTATCAATCACAAACCTTCAGAGCTGTCTGGCGGGGAGCGTCAGCGCGTGGCAATTGCGCGAGCTTTGGTCAACCGTCCTGAGCTGGTGCTGCTTGATGAGCCCACCGGAAACCTTGATCGCAGCACGGCGCAAAAAATTCAAGCATTGATGCTTGAGCTATCTGAGTCTTTAGGTACAAGCTTTTTGGTGGTCACCCACGATCCCGATCTGGCGGCGCAAATGCAGGCGGTATGGCGTTTAGAAGATGGGGTGTTAGTGACTGATTGAGTTGTTTTGCTCAACACTCAATACGTAAATACGATCGGCGCTGGGGTAATGCCAAGTGACATTAATGTCATAAAAGCACACGCCATAATGACGAGTGGAATCAGGTTGCTGGTAAGCAGGTTTAGGGTTTTGCGCCAGACATTGTTCAATCAATTCGAGTAGTGGCTGCGCAAGACGCTGAGCATGTTGCTGAGCTTGCGCCTTTGCCTGTGGCGTCCAGTCTACCTGTGTCAGCGGTGGTGGTTGTTCAGCGATGTGGTTGTAGGCACCGGGCACGGTATCAACGAAGGGAATGTAAGGTTTGATATCCAACACTGGCGTGCCATCGAGCAGATCTAAGCCGGAAATGAGCAACTGACCATCCGCTGTAATTGCATCAAGGCGAACCACCGATTGGCCGATACTGTTGGGCCTGTGACTGGCACGGCTGGCAAACACGCCAATGCGCTGGTTACCCCCTAAGCGGGGAGGGCGCACTTGCAGTCGATGCTGCTGATTGAGCGCCTGATGAAATACAAAAATTACCCAGATATGACTGACTTTCTCTAAGCCAGCCAAAGCTTGCGCTTGGTTGTAAGGCGGGAGCAATATAATGCGCCCCTGCGCGGCAGGAGCTAAAGCAGGTTGGCGTGGGATGGCAAACTTTTCCGCAAAACAAGATTGCACGTGACCAATAGGACTGAGCTGATACTGTTCCTGCATGGATGTTTTACCTATATCAAGTAACGCTGGCTAAAGCAGCTCGTCAGTTCGCGCTTGATGGACTGACGAGCTGCGCTGCCAATGTGGTTATCCTGCCACCAGCACACGCACAGCTTCGAGTCTAACAACGGCCTTGTCTAGCAGCGTTAAGCCTTCGTCTAGGTGCTTTCTTAGGGTGTTGATTTCATCATCACGCACGTTGGCGTTGACCTTCTGTAGAGCACTGAGACGGTTGATTTCATCAGTCAGTGCATTGCTAAATGCCGTGCGGGCCTGCTGGGTGCGCTCTTGATGCTGCACGAGTATTTGTTTTTCCGCAGTATCGAGTAGTGGCACAAGTTGTTCGCGTTGTGCGCGGGCAAACTTGGCAGCACTGGCGCGTGGCACTGATGCTAGCTGTTCATTAAGTGTACTGAAGCTGACTTTATCGGCCAGATCGCGTCCCTTTTCATCCAGCAGGCAACGGGAAATAGTGGCGGGCATATAGCGAGACAGCTGTAGATGCTTGGGCGCTATGACTTCACTAACAAAGATCAGCTCGACCAGTACTGTGCCGGCTGGAATAGCCTTGTTTTTGAGTAGCGCAACGCCTGTGTTGCCCATTGAGCCGGCAAGCACCAAATCCATACCGCCTTGTACCATGGGGTGCTCCCAAGTAATGAACTGCATGTCTTCACGAGCTAAGGCCAGTTCGCGGTCGTAGGTAATGGTTACGGCTTCGTCATTGCCCAGCGGGAAGCTGGCATCGAGCATTTTTTCGCTAGGACGTAAAATAAAGGCGTTGTCTGAATGATCTTCGCTGTCGATACCAAACGCATTGAATAGCTGTTCCATATAGATGGGCAGATCGAAATTGCGTTCCTGCTGATGGATTGCCTCAATAAAGCGCTCACCATTACCTAGACCATTGGAGTTGATTTCTAATAAACGGTCACGGCCTTTTTGCATTTCATCGCTAAGCTCAAGTCGAGCTTGTTTGACCTCGTCGATGAGTTGCAGCCAAGCTTGTTCATCTTCAGTGGGGTTTTGCAGTAAGGGCAGGAGGACGTCTTGATAACGCTCTTCCAATGTCTGCGCGGTGGGACTGGTAGATAAAAACGCGTTATGGCCCAGGTGGTACCAATCTAGCAGGCGTTGTTGGGCGCTGTGGGCAAAGTAGGGTACATGTATCTCAATGGGATGTTTCTGGCCGATACGATCTAGGCGGCCAATGCGTTGCTCTAGCAAGTCGGGGTGTTGAGGCAAATCAAACAATACCAGGTGATGACTGAATTGGAAGTTGCGGCCTTCACTGCCTATTTCTGAGCACAATAGAATCTGCGCGCCGTATTCTTCGTCTGCAAACCACGCAGCAGCGCGATCGCGCTCAACAATGGTCATGCCTTCATGGAAAGTAGTGGCGGCGATACCTGTGCGAATACGTAGAGCTTCTTCAAGATCCAGCGCTGTGTAAGAACTGGCACAAATCAGCAGTACCTTTTCCTGCTTGAGGTTTTTTAGCAGAGCGATTAACCAGTCGATCCTAGGATCAAATTGCCACCAGCGTTCTGCGTCTTCTTCAGTTTGTTGTGACTGGAAGAATAGTTCAGGGTAAAGCTGGCCTTTAAGGCTGCTGTTATCCGCTTGATAAACTTCAGGCAAAGGCAGTGGGCTGGGATGCAGTATCCGTTCAGGGAAGTTGCGCAATGTGGCGCGCGTGTTGCGAAACAGTATGCGGCCAGTGCCATGGCGGTCCAGCAACGCACGAATTAAGCGCTGTACAGCATCGCTGTCACCTTGGCTGGCAGCCTGCACCAATACGCGCTCGCCCTCACCTAAAAACTCTTCAATAACCCGTTGGTTGTCACTGGAGAGCCGTTGTTGTTCTAGCAGCTCAGTGACGGCATCAGCGATGGTACGGTAGTGTTGGCTCTCTTGTTGCAAGCCGGTTGGAACATGGAAGCGTACTGGGTCGAGCAAACGCAAGCGCGCAAAATGGCTTTCTTGACCGAGTTGCTCAGGAGTGGCTGTGAGCAATAAAACGCTGGCAATACGCTGAGCCAGCTGTTCAACAAGTTGATAGGCAGGGCTGGCTTGCTCCGGATGCCAACGCAGGTGGTGTGCTTCATCTACTACCAGAATATCCCAGTGGGCAGCCAATAAAGACTGTTGGGCACCGCGGTTTTCAACAATCCAGTCAAGTGACATCAACGCAATCTGTGCATCCTCAAAAGGGTTCTCCGCATCGCAAGCCAGTAGTCGCTCTTCGTCAAAAATACTGGCCGATAAGTTAAAGCGTCGTAGCAGTTCCACCAGCCATTGGTGGACGAGAGTTTCAGGAACGATAAGTAATACTCGACTGGCGCGGCCAGACAAAAGCTGACGGTGGATGATAAGTCCCGCTTCAATCGTTTTGCCTAGCCCCACTTCATCAGCCAATAAAACCCTAGGTGCTACACGGTCAGCAACCTCTTGGGCAATATGCAGTTGGTGCGCAATAGGCTGGGCGCGTACGCCTGCCAAACCCCAGAGCTCAGACTGTTGCTGTTGGCTGCGATGCAGCAAGCTTTGGTAGCGCAAGTTAAACCAAGGTAATGGATCAACCTGTCCAGCTAACAAGCGATCACTGGCAAGACGAAACTGGATAAAATTAGAGAGTTCGGTTTCCGGCAAAGAGCAGGCTTGGTTGCTTTGGTTGAAACCGTGATAGATTAGTAAGCCTTCGTGTTCTTCTGTCTCATGAACGGTCATGTGCCAGCCTTCAAAGTGGCTGATTTCATCACCGGGCACAAAACGCACGCGCGTTAAGGGTGCGTTACGTTGTGAGTATTGACGTGTTTCCCCGCTGGCAGGGTATAGAAGAGTCAGTAAGCGTCCGTCACAGGTTAGTACAGTACCAAGGCCAAGTTCGGCCTCGCTGTCACTGATCCAACGTTGTCCGGGTTGATACTGCTGAGGCATGCTGTTCTCCGTGCGGAAATTAAAAAGAGGGTATGTTAACGGATACTAGCTTTCAGGGCACGATTGTTTAATAGTACGGTCATACAAAGAGTGTTCTCATTTAGTGCCAAGTCTCTGTTTGGAGGTATAAAATGCTTCCCCCGATACCGCAAGGCTTAGTGCCTGTTACGGCACAGCAGGATCCTGTCAAGCAGCGTCCAGATGTGCCACCTGTAGCACCGCCGCAGAATAACTCTGAAGCAGGCGATGTTGCTATGCAAAATAATAGTGAAGAGGTGCGTGAGCGTCTGCGTGACGAACAGCGGCGGCGTCAAAAACAGCTGGCAGAACAACAGCGCTCTGAGAATGAGAATGACGATGATGCAGACTCTGAAAATAAAAAACCAAAAGGAATGTCACGGCGCGGGTTATGGATTGATATTAAGGTGTAAAATCTTTGTGCTGTGTGCGCTCTAACCTATTAATTTAGCAAGCATTACTTGGTAACGGATGCTCTGTTGATCCTAATCAATAAGCGCTTGTCGAGCCTCACATATCTTTTACGTGAAATTATTTGGGTGTAGGAGCGGATTATGTTTATGGATGTTGTTGTATTTGCAGGTGCTGGAACAGTTCTCTTAATGATTGCTTTTTTAGTAGCATTTTGGATTTTTGTTAAAAAGGCGGAAGACGGAAAAGAGTAAGCCTTTTTATAGCAGGGCACGCAAGGCAATTTGGGCGACTTCGGTCGCCTTTTTTTGTTAAGCCAAAAATCTATTTATCAGGGCACGCAAAGCCGCCGGTTTAACCGGTTTAGATAAAAAGTCCAAGCCAGCTTCCTGTACACGCTTCATTAGTTCGTCGCGGCCATCAGCGCTAATAACGATTCCGGGCAAGTCTGTATTATCAAGCTGCTGCTGTAACCAATGCATTAAGTTAATGCCCGTTTCACCATGATCTAGGTGGTAATCAATTAATACGATATCAGGCTGCAAACCGGCTTCAAGCAAGGCTTGGCATTCATCACGATTGCGCGCTGTATAAACGCTGCAGCCCCAGCGCGTCAGTAAGCTGTGCATGCCGATAAGAATGCTTTCTTCGTTATCGACACAAAGCACATTAAGATTTTGCATCGCTGTATTGCTGTTTGAGTTAGGCGCTGTTGTTACGCTACTGGCGAGTTTGCCGCGGAAAATAGGTACGCTAATGCTGAATACGCTGCCTTTGCCAACCCAAGATTGCACCTCTAGTTTGTGGTTTAGTACGCGACATAAACCATCTGCGATAGCCAACCCAAGCCCTAAGCCTTTCTCTTCCCGCGTCTGATGGCTGTCTAGGCGTTTAAACTCTTCAAATATAAACTGCAGTTTATCTTCTGGAATACCCTGTCCTTTGTCCCAGACCTCTATACGCAATATTTCGCCACGGCGGCGAACACCGAGCAAAACCTGCCCTTGAGCATAACGAAACGCATTGGTGAGAAAGTTTTGGACTATGCGTCTTAACAGCTTGGCGTCACTGTTAACCAAAAGCTTGCTGGTGTGTAAGCGGAAGTCTATGCCTTGCTGCTGAGCTAAAACATTAAACTCAGCGCCTAAGGCATCTAACCAAGGCTCTAAAGCAAAAGGTTGCACATGGGTTGTGATGCGGCCGCTCTCAATGCGTGAAATATCAAGCAGATCGCTAATAAGATCTTCGGCAGAGCCTAACGAGTTGTCTAGATTTTGTACCAGCTCTATAACCTCTTTGGGTAGTGAGTCTTGGTGTGATAAAGCCGCAGAAAAGAGCCTTGCCGCATTTAAGGGCTGCATTAAATCATGGCTAACTGCTGCTAAAAAGCGAGTCTTAGACTGGTTGGCGTCTTCGGCTAAGCGTTTAGCTTCAATTAAGGCGAGATTGAGTTCTGACAGCTCTTTGGTGCGCTCACTGACTCTTTGCTCAAGGCTTTCGTTAGCTATTTTTAAATCGCGCTCAGCTTCACGGAAAGCGGTGATATCAGTAAAACTCATAACAAAGCCGCCGCCAGGCATAGGGTTACCGATCAGTTCAATCACGCGACCATTAGGAAACATGCGTTCCGAGGTGTGAGCAGTACCTTGGCGCATCCAGTACAGACGCTTACTCACATGGCTCTCTACGTCGCCTGGCCCACAAAGCCCTTTCTCTGCGTTGTGGCGAATAATGTCTGCAATAGGGCGCCCAACGGTGATGAGCTCTTCCGGATAATCAAACAGCTTTAAGTACCTTCTATTCCACGCAACGAGACGCAATGAGCGATCGACCACGCTGATACCTTGGGTGATGTTCTCGATGGCGCCTTGCAAAAGTGTACGGTTAAATTGCAAGGCTTCTGAGGCTTCGCCAACTATGCGGACTACATCCTCAACATGCATTTCACGTCCTTCGATAGCCGCTTTAACCACTACTCTGGTGGAGGATGCGCCTAAAACTCCGGTAAGCAGGCGTTCAGTATGAGCGATCCATTCACTGCTGGCGGTATCGTTAGGATTAAAGCCCTTGCCTTGCTTGTAAGCGAAACGGATAAAGCTTTGTCTGGCGCGATCGTTGCCGACAAACCGACTAGCCAGAGTTAAAAGGTCATTCACTTGCACGCTAAGCGGCGACTTGTTGCCAACATGCAAACCAATAAACCTATTGGCTTGCCAGTGCTCGGATACGCGTGTGCGAGAAAATAAAGAAACCAGCGCAAAAATAATAAAATTGCTGCCCAAAGAAAGCGTTACTGCCAGTGTGTGCGGATCAATAAAGCTGGTAAGTGGGCCGCTATTAAGCCACTCAAGTCCCGGGAATCGACCTAAAGACCAGCCCATTCCTGATGCAATAAGCGGCAGTACTAACGTGTAAGCCCAAACAAGTACGCCAGTTATTAGTCCAGAAAACACCCCTTGGCGATTGGCTTGTTTCCATATCAGTGCACCAATCATGGCAGGTGCCAGCTGCGTAATAGCCGCAAAAGCAATTTGTCCAATGACAGCCAAACTGGCGCTCGGACTCAACAGTCTGTAACACAGATAAGCAAGCAGTAAAATAATAATGATGCTCAGTCTGCGCGCTGTGAGCATCCAGTAGCGAAAGGCTTCAAATGGGTGGTCAGTCGTACGGGTGCGTAGGAGTAATGGCAGAAGAATGTGGTTGGAAATCATTATAGAAATAGTAACGGTTGCAACAATCACCATGCCTGTAGCTGCAGAGGCACCACCTAAAAATGCCAAAATGGCTAACTTAGGACTAGCTTCAGCAAGCGGTAGGCTAATCACAAAAGTGTCTGGTAATACAGTGCTGGGAAGCCTCATCTGTCCGGCTAAAGCTAGGGGGATAATAAATAGCGCCACAATCAGTAAATAAATGGGAAACACCCAGCGGGCAATACGCACATCAGAGGTGGCATTGTTTTCTACCACGGTGACGTGGAATTGGCGTGGTAGCGTGTAAATAGCCATCATGGCGACACAGGTTTGCACAATCATGTGCGGCCAGTTGGTTCTGGTGTCCCAGTAATCCTCAAGCACAGGTGATTCTTGTGCGCTACGCCATAAATCAGCCACGCCATCATATAAACCGTAAATTACAAAGAACCCGATGACGACAAATGCCAGCAGCTTGACCAACGACTCAAAGGCAATGGCAAACATCAGGCCGCGATGATGCTCGGTTACGTCGAGTTTGCGAGTACCAAATAAAATAGTAAACAAAGCCAAAACGACAGTAACGATTAAGGCAGTATCTTGGCTGAAAAGGTTGTTTACATGACCCGTTTCCCCGGTGAGCAGGTTAACACCCAGAACAATACCTTTTAATTGTAGTGCAAGGTATGGCAGAACACCGGCCACACAGATAAGAGTAATAAACACAGCTAGCTTTTGTGATTTTCCGTAACGAGCCGCAATAAAATCAGCAATAGAGGTAATGTTTTCTTGTTTGCTGATAACCACCATTTTCTTGATGACCCAGGGCGCAAACAGCATTAACAGTATAGGGCCAAGATAAATGGGCAAAAAAGACCAAATCTGATTAGCTGCTTGACCAACGGAGCCAAAAAAAGTCCAGCTACTGCAGTAAACAGCTAGTGAGAGACTGTATATAGCAGCGCGCAGTTTTGGGTGTACCGGTTTGCTGCGACGATCACCATAAAATGCAATGGCGAATAAAACAGCCATATAGATGGCTGCAATAGTGGTCAAAAGACTGATGGAAATAGTCATAAAATTGCCTAGAAACGCTATGCATCAACAAGGTTGCGGGCAGTAGCTATTGAAAGAATGAACAACAAAATAATTTGGCGCATTCTAGCAGAACAACGAGGAAGGGCTCTATGTAAGTAATAAGTGAAAACACCAGTTGACAGTTTTTTGCGGTCCTGTAGGATGGTCGTCCGGTTGCAAATAATTCATGTGGCTTACGAAAATAAGTGCAAAAAGTTGTTGACAACCGGTCGGGTGGGTCTATAATACGCCACCTCAGATGCAGCGACGCACTTAGCGCAAAGCCTCTGAACTGTTCTTTAACATCTTAATCAAGCAATTCGTGTGGGTGCTTGTGGTATTGGATGATAGTCAACAAGATTATCA
>Ga0265293_10001537_pt1 | contig 50044 bp, 46 predicted proteins | sample Munlanlewell138R_FD_192505 | JGI IMG/M metagenome (GOLD analysis project Ga0265293, IMG submission 192505) | Leachate microbial communities from a municipal landfill in Southern Ontario, Canada - Leachate well 138R | ecosystem: Engineered > Solid waste > Landfill > Unclassified | place: Canada... | reverse complement strand
TGATTGTAGATGAATCTGCTACAACCAATATTTTTGTTAATTAAATCAGTCTGTTCAGTTGTTGGGTACAATCTATATTTATAAGCTCTGTTCATCATACTCAACTCCTTGATATGAGTATATCACAACTAGCTTAGTCGAACAAGTGTTTTGTAGAGAAATTTAGTAATTCATCTCCTACCTACAGAGGAAGGAGTATTCTTACCAAGAGATTTTGATAAAAAAATTCAAAAATTATCTATAGATACTGACATGAATAAATGATAGGGTGATTTTTATGTTTAAGAAAATTAGAGAGTATGAAAATTGGTTAGATGATCAATTAAGTTTGGATTCTCCTAGGTATTCTGAACTTATCTGCCTACATAGTGAATACATTAAGTGGATTCAACATGAGAGGTTATCCCATCTATTGACTACAATATTTGTGGGATTAATTTTGTTAGCTTTTTTTATACTCTTTTTATTGACTAGTATAATACTTACTGGGATCATATTTCTACTTTTATTGATGTTATTTTCTTTTTATATAATTCATTATTTTAAATTGGAGAATTCCACCCAACGATTTTATATTATATACATAGAGCTTTGGAATAAGCTTAATAACTAATTTTGTTATAATTTTATGGAAATGTTGACATTGTGAATTAAATGATGATAGACTGAAAAAAAGTGGTTGTAAATGAGGATACTTATGAGCAAATATCAGTCTATAAAATCAAAAAATAGGAAGATTATAGGATTTACAGCAATCCTTTTAATAGTATTGGTGTTTGTTTTTGCATCTTTTTTTATGACTGAGGCTATTAGAAACTACTATTACTCACTATTAGAAGATGAATCATATAGATTAACCAGGAGTTATACAAACAATCTTGAGATTGCGATGGATGCTAGAGAGATTACAACAAACATACTTGATGATAGAATTGTTACAGTAAGCATTGCAGTTGCTAATATGGGAATTGAAGAGAACTTTAACAATCTTGATACTTTATCAATAGAGTTCAACGTTGACAATATTTATCTCTATTCAAAAGAAGGAGTTGTAATAGATTCCTCTGATGGATCATACATTGGGTGGACTTTTGATGAGAATCACCCAATCAATAGATTTTTATTGTCAGATGATATGTACATGGTTGAGGACATTAGAGCTGATACCGAATCAGGTATTTTATATAAGTATGGGTACTATAAGTTAGAGGATGGAAGATTTCTTCAAGTGGGTATATTGGCTAATAAAATTTTAGCATTCCTTAATACCTTTGATATACAATTACTTATTGAAAGGATATTTTTAGAAGAAGATATAATAAATGCTAGTTTTTATGACAAGAGTGGTAAGATAATAGCTAGTAGTGATGCTGAGTATATTGGTACATTTAATCAATCTAGTTCTATTCTTGATGTAATTTCAAAGAATTTAGAAGTTTCTTTTTTAACAGAATACAAAGGTGAAAGTGCATATCAAGTTATTATACCACTTAAAGTAGATGGCGAATTAGAAGGTGCCTTATCTATTATTAATTCACTAGTTAAAACCAATAATGCTATTAATGACTTTATAACTATTGGATTAGTAGCTTTATTTGTTATATTTGCACTTTTGATTATATTTAATATTATTATATTTAAAAACAATAAGATCTTAGAGAAGATGGCTTATTTTGATTCACTGACTGACCTACCTAATAGAGAGTCCTTGATATTTGAGCTAAAGGATATAATTAATAGAAATAATTTTCCCAGAGGGCTTTTACTGATTAATATTAGTGATTTTAAGTCAATTAACATGACTTATGGTTATGAGTATGGAGACAGCATATTAAAGATTATTGCAAGAAAACTTAAGGAAGAGTATTCAAAGCAACATAAGGTTTTTAGGTTTGGATCAGATAGATTTGTTATTATAGCAGATTATAAGAGTGACAGAAAAATCCTTGAAAATATAATATTCAAGATAAAAGATGTCTTAGAAAGTGAATTCTATACTCAAGGGCAGAAGAGAATAATTGATATAAATATGGGAGTAGTTGAGATAAGCAATAATTATAAAAAACCTGATGAAATTATTAGAGATGCTACTATAGCTGTAAGTTACGTGGATGGGAGAAAAAACATTAGTCACGCATTTTATAATAATGATATGCTTAACAGAATTAGACGAGAAGAGACAATAGAATCAGAGATTATAGATGGATTATTGGATCCACAACTAGAGAAACTATTCTTAGTATATCAACCAATAATAGATACTCAAACAAAAAAAGTCAAGGGTTTTGAAGCATTAGCAAGACTTAAGACCGATTCTTTTGGGTTTATATCCCCAGTTGAATTTATTGACATTGCTGAAAAGAGATTACTTATAAACAGGTTAGGGGAGTGGATATTTCAGAGTGCTCTTCTATTTCTTAGGGAACTTGAGTTTGAAGGGTATAGTGATATTAAAATATCTATAAATATTTCTGGAGTACAGTTAATGGATCCAACTTTTAAGTCTAAAATTCTAGATAAGATACTCTCATCTAGAATTAATCCTAAGAATGTTACTTTAGAAGTAACAGAGTCTGTGTTATTTGATAACTATGAGTCAGTTAATAATACTTTGAAAGAACTTAGGAATGAGGGTATAGTTATTGCCCTTGATGATTTTGGAATAGGTTACTCTTCTTTCTCGAGATTAAGAGATCTTAATATTGACTGTATTAAGATTGATAAAACATTTATAGATAAAGTTGGGGAAGTGAAGGATGAGAATTTGTTATCAGGAGACATAATATCCTTAAGTCATAAATTAGGACTATTTGTTGTTGCTGAGGGAGTCGAGACTGGAAAACAGGTAAAGTATCTTGAAGAAAGAGACTGCGACTTACTTCAGGGATATTATTTTAGTAAGCCTTTAGAAATTGGAGATGTTATAAAATTTCTTGAAAAGCAGCCTTAGAGCTGTTTTTCTTTTTTGAATAAAATGGGGTATTAATATAAGAAAAGGAGATATTTATGGGAAATTTAGATGATACAAATATTTTGGGGAAGTTAATTCTTATAGTTGTTTTGACATTCATAAATGCATTTTTTGCTGCTTCAGAAATGGCAATGGTATCAACTGATAAGATTAGAATTATGTCCAAAGCTGAAGCTGGGAATAAAAAGGCTATAGCTTTATTGAAGATACTAGAGGAGCCCTCTAGATTTCTGTCTACTATACAGGTAGGTATTACCCTGGCTGGATTTTTCTCCTCTGCATCTGCTGCAGTAAGTATAACCGCTTTATTTGGAGAATTCTTGAATAATCTAGGAATTCCATTTGGTGATAATATAGCCTTTATAGGAATAACAATAATCTTGTCATATATTATGCTTGTATTTGGTGAATTAGTACCAAAGAGAATAGCTTTGAATTACTCTGAAAAATTTTCTATGTTTGCTATAAAACCAATAAGTTTTGTAGCAAAGATAGCGCATCCTTTTGTATCTCTTCTATCATATTCAACAAATGCTGTAATAAGGCTTCTTGGAGTAAGTAAGGGTGATGTAGAGAGCAAAATAACTTTAGAAGAGATTAGTTCCTTGGTAGAAGTTGGCCATGAACAAGGGGTAATTAACCCTTTGGAAAGAGAAATGATAAAAAGCGCTATTAGTTTTGATGACAAACTTGCTGAAGAAATAATGACTGCAAGAACAGAAGTATATACAATTAATATCAATGATGATATTAAGGAGTATATTGATGATTTGTTAAATCTAAAATATTCGAGAATTCCTGTATATAGTGATGATATAGACAATATAATTGGAATATTATACTTGAAAGACTATTTGTTAGAAGCTTATAAGGAGGGGTTTTATGATGTTAAGATTAGAGATATGCTTAGACCCCCATATTTTGTACCAGAGAGAAAAAACATTAATGATCTTTTTATTGAACTTAAAAATACAAGAAATCATATGGCAATACTTATAGATGAATATGGAGGGTTTTCAGGGATTGTTACTATGGAGGATCTAATTGAGGAGATTATGGGAGATATTGACGATGAATTTGATCATGACGAGCCAGATATTAAAATAATTAAAGATGGAGAGTATATAGTTAGAGGGTCCACTTCTATAACTGAATTTAACAAAAGAGCACAAGTTGAACTAGATGATTCTGAAGAATTTGACACCATAGCTGGACTTATAATCTATAAACTTGGATATATTCCAGAGGATTATGAAAATATTACAATTAATTATCAAGGTTTAGAACTTAAGGTAATGGAAATAGATGATAAAAGAATTGCAAAAGTATCAGTTACTCTAATGGATACTTAAAAGTGATTAATAGAAAATATGTAGAAATAATGATATTATTAGAATGAAAAGTATATTTAGCTTTAGAATAAGGAGTTTATATGATAAGAATACCAGAAGTAAAAATATCAATTGATGAAGATGAAGATAAAATACTAGATTATACATGCAAGAAAATTGACATAAGTGAAAATGTGGTAATATCATGGTCAATATTTAAAAAATCAATAGATGCCAGAAAAAAGGATAAGATTTATTTTGTTTACACAATTGACTTGGTGGTAGAAGATGAGAGACTTATACTTAAAAAGAATAGAAAAAAAGGAGTTATAAGTGTAGACCAGAAGACATATGACTATAAAAGATTGGACTATAAAGGAGAAAAACCAATAATTGTAGGCATGGGGCCAGCTGGATTATTTGCAGGAATAGTACTTTCTGAGTTGGGACTTAATCCAATAATATTAGAAAGAGGTAAGGATGTAGATAATAGAGCTAGGGATGTAAATGAGTTTTGGGAAAAAGGAGTACTAAATCCTGAATCCAATGTACAGTTTGGTGAAGGGGGAGCTGGAACATTTTCAGATGGCAAATTAACTACATTAATAAAAGACCCAAGATCAAGAAAAGTACTTGAGTATTTTGTAAATGCTAATGCTCCAGAAGAAATTTTATATGTTAATAAACCCCATATAGGTACGGATATTCTAAGAGAGGTAGTTAAGAATTTAAGGAAGAAGATCATAATTAATGGAGGAGCAGTAAGATTTGGTTCCAAGGTAACAGATATAATAATAGAGAATGGACAAGTTTTTGGGGTTAGGATTAATAATGAAGAAGTTATAAAATCAAATAGAGTAATATTAGCACTGGGACATAGCGCGAGAGATACATTCCATATGATTCATGAAAAAGGCTTGCATATTGAGCAAAAGGGATTCTCAATAGGAGTTAGAATTGAACATCCTCAGGAACTAATAGATAAGAGTCAGCATGGAAATAGTTATAAACATCAAAAATTAGGTGCAGCTGAGTATAAGTTATCTGGGCATTATGAGAATAACAGATCAGCATACACATTTTGTATGTGCCCAGGAGGATATGTAGTGGCAGCATCTTCTGAAGAGGGAATGGTTGTCACAAATGGTATGAGTGAACATAAAAGAGATCATGTCAATGCGAACTCAGCTCTTTTAGTAAGTGTTTTTCCTAAAGATTTTGGAAGTGAGCATCCCCTTGCTGGGGTTGAGTACCAGAGGAATATTGAGAGACTAGCATTTATTGAAGGTGGTAGCAATTATTGCGCACCAGTTCAAAAAGTAGGTGATTTCATTAATGATAAGGCATCAAAAGACATAGGGAAGATGAATCCAACTTATACCCCTGGAGTAAGAGCAGGAGATTTAAGGAATTGTCTGCCAGAGTATGTAACAGATACATTAAAAGCAGCCTTAATTGATTTTGATAAGAAGATTATTGGTTTTGCTCAGGAAGATGCATTGATGACAGGTGTTGAGACTAGGAGTTCATCGCCAATAAGGATCACTAGGGGAGAGGACCTGCAATCTAACATTAAAGGTATATATCCAGCAGGTGAAGGGGCTGGATACGCAGGTGGAATTATTTCAGCTGCTGTTGATGGCATAAGAATAGCAGAGGGAATACTAAAAGAAATAGAGGGAGAAAATAATGGAAGATAAAAAATTCGCAGTTCTAATTGATGCTGACAATGTATCTGCAAAATATATCAGATACATTCTTGATGAGATAGCTAATTATGGAGTTGCAACATACAAGAGGATTTATGGAGACTGGACAAAACCTAATACAGTTGCATGGAAAGAAGTTTTGCTTGAGAATTCCGTGACACCAGTACAACAATATAATTATACAACTGGGAAAAATGCCACTGACTCAGCAATGATAATAGATGCAATGGACATATTATATTCAGGTAATGTTGATGGGTATTGCATAGTTTCTTCAGATAGTGATTTTACTAAATTATCATCAAGGCTAAGAGAGTCAGGAATGATGGTTGTAGGTATGGGAGAGAGGAAAACTCCAAAGCCTTTCATAGCTGCATGCAATTTGTTTAAGTACTTAGATGTATTAGCTGAATCTGAGAAGAAAAGTCTGGGTTTAGAGGTATCACAAAACCAAGCTAAGGAACCAATTATTGAAGATATTAGGACTCAAAATAATGAGATAAATGAAAAGAGCATGACAGATATAAGTGTAATAAAGATAGCAGTTAAGAAGATGCTAGATGAGGTAGATGGAACTGAACAAAGAATGAACATGGGCGAGATAGGAAATAGACTTGCAAAAAGATACCCTGATTTTGATGTCAGAAATTATGGAGATACAAAATTATCAAAATTCCTTAGGAAATTTGATTTTTTAAATATTGAAACCGATGGAGAAGGTGGAACTTCCATGTGGGTAACATTAAGAGAGCCAACTTCAGAAAAAGAAGAAGTTATAAAAACTAATAAAAGAAAATATAAGAAAAGAAAGAAAACATAGGTGAAACCATGGAGAGTAATCAATCGATGTTAAAAGCTTTTATGCCAACACTTATTAAAGTAGGTATTGGCCTATTAGTAATATTGTTAATAATAGTTTTTAATCAAGTGGTACAAATTGTAAATTTTATGAGTGGAATTCACCCATTATTGGGTACTATTTCATTATTTGTGTTAATTGTAATACTAGCTATTCTATTTCTTTTACCCCTGGTTAGTTTTATAAGGTACAAGAAAATGCCTGAGTTACCCCAGGATGAAAATAGCAATGAATATGAAGAGTACCTAGAAAATATTTTAAACAGGTTAGAGAGAAATAAAAACTTAAAAGAATTAGGATATATAGTAAATCGAAATAACTCTATAAGAGAAGAAGTCGAGAAAGGTTATTTACTTTTAAATAATAAGAGTAGGGAAATAATAAAATCAAAGGCAACAGGTGTATTTTTAACAACCGCAATTTCTCAAAATGGTGTATTGGATGGATTTTTTATTCTTGGAACCTTAACCAAAATGATATGGCAGATTACAATAATATATGAACAAAGGCCATCATTTTCAAGGTTAATGGCACTTTATGGAAATGTTGCAGGAACTGTATTAATGGCAAGAGGATTAGAAGACCTGGACTTAATCGATGAACAAATAGAACCACTTATCACATCAATATTAGGGGGAGGTCTGGCTACCTTAGTTCCCGGTGCAGTTACAGTAACTAATATTGTTGTAAACTCAATTACAGAAGGATCAATAAATGCTCTTTTGACTTTGAGAGTAGGATGTATTACTCAAAGGTATCTTAGTGCAACCACAAGACCAAATAAGAGCATATTAAGAAGAAGCGCTACTATGGAAGCATGTACAATGTTAGGAGCCGTAATGAAGGATAATACAATGATTATAATAAAAGCTTTTGGAAAAGGAGCCAAAAGAGCAGCTAAAAATACTTTTAAGTTTTAGGTGATAATATGATTAAAACACTAAATAAAGAGGAATGGATAAATATTTATGATTTATTATTAAGGGACCCTCTAAGAAATTACTTTAACCTTCTTGGCCTATTAGGCTCTAAGGATATATTCAAAGATATATTTATACAAGAGGACAATAAAGGAGTGGAAAGTTTAGTCTTTCTTAGAAAATCAGGAACCTTAAAGTTATTTCCAGTAGGAGAGTTTGATATTAAAGAGTTATCAGAATTTATAAAGGAATTAGATTTTAAAAAAGTAATTGCTCCTGAGTCTTATTGTATAAACTTGTGCAAGTTAGGAGTCATAAAGAAAATTAGTACTGTTGGTTACTTAGCAGCCCTAGATTCTAAAGAAAAGTATGCTATAGATTATGATTTAGACATAAGACAGCTAAACGTGGAGGATTTGAGAGAAATCGAAGAGATTTATAAATTAACATTTAAATCTTATGCACCTACTGAAATTATGAGAAGTAGATTAATAAATTCAAGAGGCAGGGCATTTGGACTATTTATAGATAGTAATTTGATTGCGGTAGCTCAGACAGATTTTGAGAATAACAGTAGTGCTTTAATTGTTGGAGTAGCCACCTTACCTGAGTATCAGAACAAAGGCAACTCAACAAATCTCATGAAATACTTGATTAATAAGTTGTTAGATGAAAATCGAAGTATATCTTTGGAATATGAAAGTGAGGCCGTTGGTAGGTTATATTCTAATCTTGGTTTTGAGATAATTGATAGGATAAATTATTATGAGAAGGTAAGGTGATGGTTTGATACCAATATTGGAGACTGATAGATTATTATTAAGACCTTTTAAATTATCTGATGCTAAAGAAGTTTATATATCAATGAATGATCCAGAGATATATCTTACAACACTTAATATACCAAAGTCGTACACAATGGATTTGGCAATATCTTGGATTAAGTCCCATGAACTTGTATATGCTGAAAAGGGCATGATTACCCTAGCAGGTATCTTTAAGGAGACTAATGTATTAGTAGGTGCATTTACCTTAAGTATTGACAGAAAGAATAATTTAGGTGAAGTTGGATATTGGATAAGAAAAGATTGTTGGAATAATGGTTATGGAACAGAAGGAACTAGAGAATTAATTAATTACGGTTTTAATGAGGTTAAGATTAATAAAATTATTGGTAGACATTTTAATTTAAATACTGCATCGGGAAAAGTGATGGAGAAATGTGGAATGTTAAGAGAAGGAGTACATCAAGAAGCTATATGCAAGGAAGGTTTTTATCATGATATTGTATTTTACTCTATATTAAGATCTTCATGGCTATTATTAGATGATAATATAAAAAATGTAGATCTAATTGTAAGAAAACCCACTACAAATGACATTTATTCCTTATATTTCATTCATTATTCTATAGACAAAGTTAATAAATGGAATATTATTAAAGAAGCTATAATAGATAAAAGAGATGGTTTGAATTTAATCATAGAAAACAATAGGATAATAGGATATGAAATTGCTGGAGATATGGATAAGTGCGGTTTAAATCCAGGTAAATATATATTCAAAGGATATGAGGAAGTAATAAAATTAATTAAATAGATATGATAAATAAATGGTTGAAGATGTCTTCAACCATTTATTTTGCTAAAAAGTTAACAAACATTTCTCAATAATCAGTAAATTCAAACTAGACAAACAACTGATTTTATATTATTATATTTATTAAGGTGTGATTCACATCACACTATTATTGTACTAAAGGAGGGAATATTTGATGGAGAAAAAACAAAGAGAAAGTTGGGGTTCCAGATTTGGATTTATAATGGCTGCTGCAGGTTCAGCTGTAGGTCTTGGTAACATTTGGAGATTCCCATACATGGCCGGATCAAATGGAGGTAGCGCATTTATTATTATTTATTTAGTATTCGCACTAGTAATTGGTATTAGTGTAATGGTAGGAGAGTTCGCAATCGGCCGTAGAACTCAGTTAGCAGCAGTGGGTGCATACAAATCTATTAATAAGAATTGGACATTTGCAGGTGTTCTTGGTGTACTAAGTGCATTCTTTATAATGGGTTTCTACCCAGTAGTAGGAGGTTGGGCTTCAGCCTATATATTCAAATCATTTACTGGTTTATTATCTAACCCAGCAGCAATTGGTGATGTATTTGGAGCATTTATAACTTCTTCAATTGAGCCAGTGGTATGGATGCTTGCATATTTGGTAGTTAATATTATAATTGTATCTAAAGGTATTGCAGGTGGTATTGAAAAAGCTGGTAAGATACTAATGCCAACACTTTTCGCACTTTTAATACTTATAGCTATAAGAAGTATTTCACTTCCAGGAGCTGGAGCAGGATTGGATTTCTTATTCAAACCAGATTTTAGCCAAGTAACTGGTCAGACCTTCCTTGCAGCATTGGGACAAGCTTTCTTCTCATTAAGTTTAGGTATGGGATGTATGATGACTTATGGTAGTTACTTGAATAAAAGTGAGAATCTACCGAATAACGCTTTAATAGTTACATTACTAGACACATCAGTAGCTTTAATAGCAGGTGTTGCAATATTCCCAGCATTATTTGCTTTTGGAATGGAACCAGCACAAGGGGCAGGACTAGTGTTCGTAGTAGTACCACAGATATTTGCTGAAATGGGATCACTGGGAGTTGTATTCTCAGCTATATTCTTCATAGCATTGACAGTTGCAGCCCTTACTTCTTCAGTTTCATTGTTGGAGGTTGTTGTTGCTTATCTTATGGATCAAAGAGGATGGGAAAGAGTTAAAGCAGTTTATACAGCCGGTGGAATCATGGTTGTAACAGGTATTTTATCTTCATTATCAATGGGTACATTGTCTGGATTCAAGTTACTTGGAGTTGGCATATTTGATTTCTTTGATATATTAACTGATAAGATATTCTTGGCAATAGGTGGTATGTTACTTGCAATATTCATTGGTTGGTTTGTAAAGAGAGAAGATCTTGAGGATGAACTTACTAACGGGGGTACAGTTAAATTTGGTTTATTTAATATTTGGTATGCTCTAATGAAATTTGTAATCCCTCTAGCTGTACTTGTTGTAGCAGTTATGGGAATTATATCAATCGAGCAAACTGGCCTAATGATATTTGGATTAGGAGTAATTGTAGTATTAGCATTATTCTCTAAGAAGCTATAATTAAAGGTAGTAATTTATAAAAACGGGTATTATCTCAATAAGAGAGAATACCCGTTTTTTATTGGAGTGAATTATATGGATAATAATTCTAAGAACAATTTCAAGTATTTTTTAGTATTGTTTATAATTTTCGTTCTTGTTTTAATTTGGTCATTATTTGATAACTTCAGTATGTTAACTTGGGTACCAGAGGCACTACCGGCAATTTTGATGGTACTCGTTTTATCTTTGACCTACAAAAGTTTTAAATTCTCCAAGTTTGTTTATTTTATTGTATTGATTCATTGTATAATTCTATTGGTAGGAGCAAAATATACATATGAAAGGAATCCCTTGTTTGATTATTTTAAGGAAATCTTTGATTTAAGTAGGAATCATTATGATAGAGTGGGTCATTTTTTTCAAGGTCTAACCCCTGCTTTTATGGCAAAAGAACTGTATATGAAAAAGGGGATATTTAAGTCCAAAAGAATGCTATATTTTGTTATTATAGCTACTGTGATGGGAATTAGTGCAACTTATGAGTTATTGGAATTTGCAACATCGATTATTTCTGGTTATCCTGCTGAAATTGTATTATCTTATCAAGGATCAATATGGGATACTCAATATGATATGTTGTTTGCACTAATTGGAGGTATTACAGCTTTAACTATTTTTAAGAAATTACATGATACATATATAAACAAATAGATGCCAGATTAATCTGGCATCTATTTGTTTATGCTATAGCTTTTTCTATTTCATCTAAAAATACTTCAAGTGGTTGGTTGCCTACAAACTCATATTTATCATTAATAACAATCTTAGGAACACTGGAAACATTGTACTCCTCAGACAAATCATAGAATGTTTGAGCTTCAATCATATCAGCTTCAATATGTTCATTCTCCATAGCTAATTTATGTGCTTTTTCCACAGCTCCTGGGCAGTGAGGACATGAAAGAGTGACAAATACCTTTATATTTATTGGTTTATTAACCTTTAATAGTCTTTCCTCAATTCTATCAGGTAGTTTACTATTATGACCAGAAACCTCCATAACACCACTAATAAATGAGTTTATTTCATGCCCAGAAGGGATCCCATTAAACTTGATTCTTCTATATTTATTATCTTTATCCAGTAAAACGATACTTGGTGTTAAGGTTACATTATACTCTTTAGCTTTGGCTTCATCCTTATTCATATCCAGTAACTGAATATGAAGTTTTTCAGATAGAGATGTTAACTCACTTAAGAAATCTCTAGTTTCTTCGCAGGTTTCACATGGTTCTTCTTTAGTAAATACTAATATTTTTACTTCATCTTTCATTCCATTAAATATTTCTACCAACTGATTTTTTGATTCTTCATTCAAATATTTCATTACTTAACCTCCATTATTTTAATGTATTTATATAATCATTTGCAGCTAGAGAGCATTTTGCACCATCTCCAGCAGACATAATTATCTGCTTAAATGGAGTATCAGTTACATCACCGGCTGCAAAAATACCTTCTATACTGGTTTTCCCATATTTATCAACTATTATCTCGCCACTTGAATTAAGAGCTATTAAATTTTTAAAGGGATCGCTATTTGGGATATAGCCAATTTCTACAAATAGTCCTGCTGCTTCAATATTATAATCTGAATTTGAATTTTTATCTTTAACAACAATACCATTCATGAACTTTTCTCCCACAACTTTGAGAATTTGAGTTTCTAGCTTTACCTCTACATTATCGTATGAAAAAAGTTGATCGATTAAAATCTTATCTGCTCTAAATTTAGAACGATGAACTAAAGTGACTTTTTTGGCGATTTTTGCTAAATCTATTGCAGCTTCTACTGCAGAGTTTCCTCCACCTGCAACAATTACTTCTTCTCCGGCAAATAGAGGACCATCGCAAATCGCACAATAACAAACACCTTTATTTGAGTACTCTAGCTCACCTGGGACACCCATTTTCCTAGGCTTGCTGCCTGTTGCTATGATTATTGATTTTCCCTTATAGATACTACCGTTGTCTAATAGAACTTCCTTAATTTTACCATCTTTTATATCCTTAACTTCAACATATTCTAAATAGGGAACGCTTAGTTCATTCACATGTTCAATAAATTTTTTCATTAAACCTTCACCAGTTATAGAGGAAAATCCTAAGTAGTTTTCAACAGAGGAAGTATCCATAACTTGACCACCTAAATCTTTAGATAGTATTCCAACTTCCAATCCTTTTCTCTTAGAATAAAGGGCTGCATTCAAACCTGCGGGACCTCCACCAACAATAAGAACATCATAAACTTTATTTTCATCCATATTATTCTTGTTGCCTGCACTTAAATTAATTTCTAAACTCATATTACACCTCCATAAATTTTGGGACGGTTATTGAATTACTCTCAAAAACAATACTTAATTTTTACTTATTATTTTTGAAATAGTAGATTCAGATAAACCGCCAAATAATATACCAATATCTTTAAGGGATAGGGTAGATTCTTTTCTTATTTTTGATATTAATTTGTTTCTATACTCTTTATCTTTGATAATCGTATCATAAGAAAAATTATTATTCTTAGCATACTCATCAATTTGTCTTCTTGCTTCTTCCATAGATGTTATACAGTTTGTACAAGATTCCTTATAACTTTTAAAAATTGAATTGTCTTCTAAAAGTTTAACATCTCCAGGGTTTAGAAGACCAGTTTCAAACAGACTTTCTTGGTTGTAAAAGCAACAGCTATTATACTGTACTTCAGAACTTATTTTTCGATTATGAATACTATAAATAGCCTCCATAAGGGAAGTATGGTCATTTATTAAATAACTCTTATATCTGTCTTTAAAAAGAGTCTTACTATGATTTACATATATGGCATATGATATATTTAATCCCTTCATGACCTTAGAAATATCAGAACCATTGGTATCTAGGATTAAATGATATTCATTAGAGTGAGCGATACAATAAGCATAAACCTTAATGTTAAATTTCTTTTTAATGGATTCAAGTATATTTAGGAATTTATCTCGATCCTTATTATTTTCAAATAAAGATCTAGTTGATGTACAATGTTGGGAAATGTAATATATTCCAAAATTATCTTTAATACGGGCAGTTCTAGGCATAAAATCAACCTCCTTAAAAAATTGTACAACATAATTTAATATAAATCAAGTACCGTCCCTAAAAATTAATAAAAAAAGAGCATTGAACATGCTCTAATTTAGTTGAGATAGAAGATTCTTAAGTTTTGAAAGAACAATATTCCTATCATAAGACTTTTGATTAGCCTCTTTAATTTTGTAGGTCAGGTACTCGAAGATTGCTTCAGACAATCCTTCATGATAGAATTTAAAAATAACAGGTCTAGGGGTTATTTTAGAAATAACGGAACCATAACCTTTTTTAACCATGATTCTTATGTCATTAAATATCTTTTCATCCAATAATATTATATGATAATTTTCATATGTCTCCAGCATTAAGATAACATTAAGCAGGTGATGTCTGAATTGATCTTTGGTATAAGAATAAGGACCATCGGGAAAATAATTTGTCAATTCAAAATATACTGATCCATCTTCAATAGACTTTACAGTAGGCAGGGTGAAAATTTCAGTGTACTTGTTCTTAGTTATACATTCTTCAAAATATTCAATCCTCTTTTTATGAAAATCTATGGAGTCTTTACGGGAAAATCCACCACGTTCGTGAATATCTCCAATGAGCTCTAGAGGCATTGTAACTGTGCTTAAGGTTTGATTGTAATTATGGGTATCTTGACATATTCTATAGAAATCCAATACATTTTCGAAATACTCCCTACGATTACCATCAGTATATATACTCATCAGGGGTAAGCACATTTGTTGGAGACTATCAAATGTTTTCTTAAGATTAATTATATTAGTTTTGTTTGTATGATAATAATTCAAACAACTATCAGACTTATCTACCAATGATGTGGAGGATAAAGCTACAGTATCTTCAACTATAAACATAGAGTGCCTAAAAATACCATCTTGAAGTTTGGGATAGTAATAGGGTTCTAGATTTCCTGATAAATACAAGGGTAACCACTTCTCAATAGCATTCAAAATTTCGTTTAAACTTTTGTATACTGTATGAAGTATTCTAATTTTATGACCTTTCCTTAATAACTTTTCAAGTAGTTTTGACCAATTAAAATAGAAAGTAATATCTTCAGTTAACCATGAAATTTCTTCATCACTAAAAATATAAATTGTAGTTGGCTCAAGTTGAATAGCTTCGGTTAATAATCTTGTAATTGCTTCTCTTTTCCCTTGGTTTCCATAATAAACATCATTTATACTGTAAGGGTAGTTGGATATAGTTTTTTCATCAGTGACAGAATTATTTGGATCACTATAAGAAAAAAAATCTATCCTATTGAAGAAATCATGAATCAAGGGTGTGTTATCAATCTCATCACGACTATTAAACCACTCTTTCATAATTTTCATTACATTATCTATGTCATTATTAACATTAAGTACAGATTGGTCAAGGGTCTCTATTAAATCATAAAGCTTTGAAGTTTCTACAGCTCTAGTGTAGAAATACTTACACATTAATTCAAAGTGATTGTTTCTCTCGGAAGGTAATCGATTACCTGTACGCCATCGGCTAATCAAAGATACATCCACATTCAATTCATCTGATAACATATTATTATTTATATCTAATATATTAATTATTCGATTTAGCTTATCCTTAAAATCCATATTTTCACGCTCCTTTTTTTATTATATAATTTTTACTGCTTTTATTCAATAGAGTAACAAAATTGTAATAAGATTTAAATCATTACAATAATAACATTGGTTTACGTAAAAATATGATTAATGTGGTTGTATATTGGATAAATAATAAGATAGATAGGAGTGATTTTATGTTAGAAGAAGTAAAGGGGTTGCCCCATAGGGTTGTTAAAGATATTGAAGGTGTTGATTCATTGAAAGTATATCTAGTCCAGGATTTCAATCTTAGTTTACTAAAAAAAATGGTTAATTTTGGGTTGGATATATTTGGAGATTTGGGAATGGATCAATGGGGTTTAGTGCCTCAAATCAGACATGGGAATGTATATGTACTTACTGAGGAAGGACAACATAAAATAGTTGGTTTAGCAATTCTTATGAGAGATTGGGAAGATTTTTATAAGGCATATTTATTTGATTATGCAATATCTGAGGATTTACAGGGTCGAGGCCTGGGGTATGAATTCTTAAAGATTATAGCTGGAGATCTTATAGATCAAGGATTTGATAAAATGAGCCTTACAGTAGATGTTAATAATGAACCAGCTATAAGATTATATAGGGATAAAATTGGATTTGAATCTGTTTTATATTCCATAGATGAGTATGGAAAGGGTGAAGATAGGTATATTATGGAGTTAGAGCTTGCTAGCTTTGTAAATAAGTAGAAAAATCTGGTGGTTTTAAAACCACCAGATTTTTATTTGCCAAATAAATGATTTGTCACTTCATATTTGTTTTGCATATCCTCATACCAAGTTGGATAAACTTCACCTTTTTTACTTTCCGTCAATGTAGCTACGATTTCTTCTCTTGCTGACTCAAAATCACCTTCAGATGCAGCTTGTTTATCTACCAATTTAATTATATGAAATCCAAATGTTGTTTCAACTGGATCTGAGATTTCTCCAATTTCCATATTGAAAGCAGCCTCTTCAAACGGAGCTACCATCATTCCTTTTTCAAAGTAGCCAAGATCTCCACCTAAGGTTGAATTACTGGTGTCTTTTGAGTGTAATTTAGCCATAACTTCAAACTCTTCTCCAGAATTTATTTTTTCTAAAATCTCTAATGCCAATTCTTCTGAATCCACAAGAATATGGCTTGCCCTTACCCTTTCTTTTGTAGCAAAGCTTGCTTTGTTCTCTGTAAAATAATCAAATATTTCATCGTCAGTAATTTCAACATAGGGCTCTAACAATGCTTCAATACTAAGATTAAGTTTAATATTCTCCATTATCTGCTCAGATGTATAACCATACTCTGCAAGAGCATTGTTTAATTGTTCCTGACCACCATAAACACTTACCATTTCAGCATATTCTGCATCAATATCTTCTTGGGATATAACAATATTTTTTTCAGTCACTTCTAATTCTAACATCTTTTCTAGAATTAGTGCTTCAAGTACTTCTGAACCATTTTGTTTAAGAAGATAATCATAGAATTCATCTTGGGTAATTTTAGTATCATTAATCTCTGCTACTACTTCACTATTATTTTCTTGTTGGCAAGATATTAGTAAAACACTCATGGCTACAATTAGGATAAGCACTAAACCTTTCTTGCTTTTAGATAATACTCCACTCATTTTTTATCTTACTCCTCTCAAATTTTCTAATAGTTAGTATATCATAAAAATAATGCTAATATATTACAATTATATAAATTGATGTGAAAGTTTTGTGAAAGTCTTTTAGTAAAATAAATAATTAAAGGGTAGCAATTTGTAAATATGGGTAAAATAAAGTATAGAATCCATAACTTGAGGAGTTTTTAGGATGATCAATAGAGTAAGAAAGTCAATAATGGAGAAAATTGGATATGGTTATATAGTAATTAATCCCATTGAAGTAGATGGGTCTACTTACTGTGAAATTGTTGATTATAATAAGATATTTACTGATCATTTTGAAAATTCAAGGGATTTATATGGGTCTGATCTTTTAAGTATTAATCACAAAGAACTATGCGATATGATTTATGATATTAAAGATTCAATTGATATTGGCAAAGAAATTGAAAAGACTTTAAGTATTAGGAACAATAATTATCCTATAATAATATATAAACAGGAAGATTATGTTGTCTTGTTATTTGATTTTTCTAAAGTTAAATCTATAATTAGTAATATAGATGCTAATATTGGAACTGAACTCTTAAGTAATTTGCCAGTTATGGTTTACAAGTGTAGATTTGATGATAACTGGACTATGGAGTATATATCTCAGGGATGTGAAGCAGTTACTGGATATAAGCATAATGAACTTATTATGAATAATGAACAGTCTTTTAATAATATAATTGTAGAAAAGTATAGAGACTCAGTAAAAAGCAAGTGGGTTAATGCTGTTGAGAATAAGGAATTGATTAAAATAGAATATGAAATAATCATGAAAAATGGACAAGTAAAGTGGGTTTATGAGCAGGGGCAACCAATATTTGATGAAAGAGGAAATTTGAAGTATTTAGAGGGGATAATAGTAGATATATCAGAACAGAAAAAAAGAGAAGAAGAGATTAATTTCTTAACTTTCCATGATTCAATGACAGGCTTATATAACAGAAGGTACTATTCCATGACTATAGACAGAATAGCCAGGGAGGAGAGTTTACCTATATCAGTAATTGTTGGAGATATTAACGGTTTAAAATTAATCAATGATGCTTTTGGTCATGAACTGGGAGACCAGTTAATAATAGATACAGCAAAAATATTACAGAAATGCGTAAGAAGCACTGATATAATTACTAGAACTGGCGGAGATGAATTTGTTGTATTTTTGCCATCAACTGAAAATAACATAGGAGAAATAGTAGTTGATAGAATTCTGAAAGAATGTAATGAATATAATGAAACTTCAAAGGATTCAAATTACAACATAAGTATATCCCTGGGAATTGAAACCATGAATTCCATAAGTGAAGACTTGGAGGATGTAATTAAGTTGGCCGAAGACCAGATGTATAAGAATAAACTATTCAACCACAAGAGTACTCACAGTACAATTATTAATAGTATAAGGAAGAAACTATCAGGAATTGTAAATGAAGGCAATCATGGGGATGAAAATATCGAGTGTTTAGCAGAAAATATAGGAAAAGCATTAGGTATGAATGATGATACTCTTGAGAAACTAGTTACCCTTTCATCAATACATGATATTGGTAAAATAAGTATAGAAACAGATATATTGAATAAAACAGATCCCTTGACCAATGAAGAGTGGGAAATGATAAAAAAGCATCCTGAGATGGGATACAGAATAGCTATGGCATCTCTTGAATTAGCTTCTATGGCTGATTATATAATTTCTCACCATGAGAGATGGGATGGGTTAGGATATCCAGTGGGATTAAAAGGAGAAGAAATACCACTACTTTCTAGAATTGTTTCAATACTGGATGCATACGATGCAATGAGAACTGAAAAAACGTATAGAAGAAAACTTAGCAAGGAAGAAGCCATTGAAGAAATTCGTAAAAATGCGGGTACGCAATTCGACCCAGACATTGCTAAAGTTTTTGTTGATGTTGTAAATATGAATTATTGTAAAGATAATTGAAAAACATACTTTAATGAGCAATGACTTTATGGTAATATATTCCATAAAGGAATAAAATGGAGGAAATATGGACATATCAAATTCTAGTATACTATTTGCATTTTTATTAACTTTATTTGCTGGGTTATCTACAGGTATAGGTAGTGCCCTGGCATTTTACACAAAACAGACAAATAAGAGATTTCTATCAGCAGCCTTAGGATTTTCGGCGGGTGTCATGATATATGTTTCCTTTGTAGAAATATTTGCTAAAGCAAGAGAATCACTAACTTTAATATATGGTGACACTATGGGATTGTTAGTTACTACCATAGCTTTTTTTGCTGGGATTGCAATAATTGGATTAATTGATAAATTTGTACCTTCTGGTGAAAATCCTCATGAAATGAGAGATGTTAAAGAAATGAAGGAAGCCCCTGATGAGAATGCAGAACTTATGAGAATGGGAGTTTTTTCAGCATTAGCTATAGCAATTCACAACTTCCCAGAGGGACTAGCAACCTTTATAAGTGCATTACAGGATCCATCATTGGGTATTAGTATTGCTATAGCAATTGCAATACATAATATTCCGGAAGGTATAGCTGTATCAGTACCAATATACTTTGCAACTGGTAGCAAGAGGAAGGCTTTCAAATATTCATTTATTTCTGGATTATCTGAACCCATAGGTGCAATTGTTGGTTACTTCTTACTATTGAACTTTTTTGATGAGAGAATGTTTGGAATAATTTTCGCAGCTGTTGCTGGTATTATGGTTTATATTTCTTTAGACGAATTATTACCAACTGCTGAGAAATATGGAGAACATCATGTGGCTATTTATGGAATGATAGCTGGGATGATGCTTATGGCCATTAGTTTAATAGTCTTATAAGGTGATGAGGTGGTGTGAATATATGAACAGAATAATAACTGATAGACTAATCCTTAGGAGATTCAAATTAAGTGATTTAAATGATTTTTTTGAATATGCTAAAAATCCCAATGTAGGACCTAATGCGGGGTGGGAGTTTCACAAAACTAAGGAAGAATCACTTAATTTACTAAACAATTTTGTCAAGAGTGATGAGGTTTGGGCTATTGAACTTAAGGAAAAATCAAAAGTTATAGGTTCAATTGGATTACATAAGGACAGAAAGAGGGAGAATAAATCTGCTTGTATGATGGGATATGTTCTGGGAGAAGATTACTGGGGTCAAGGTTATGCAACTGAGGCTGCAAGAGCAGTAATAAAGTATGCATTTGAAAGAATGAATGCTTCGATATTATCTGTATACCATTACTCCTTTAATGAAAGATCAAAAAGTGTAATTAGTAAGTGCGGATTTAAATTTGAAGGGGTACTAAGGTGTTCAACAGTAACTCAGCGTGGAGAAATCTTTGATGATTGTTGCTATTCAATGACAAGAGAGGAGTATTTGAATACCTACTAAGAGGCTTTATCTACTTAATTAGATGGAGTCTCTTTTCTTTGTAAATAAGGTTAGTTTAGGATATAATTAACCTATCAAGGACTAGGAGGAACTCAGATGGATAGAAGCCCAAGAATATCACGATTGATAGAGTATATTGAAAGATTAAACAATAGAGAAGATGGTAGAAGTCTATATTTAGAATATAAGGATGAAATACATTCAGTATTGCCCCAGGACGCATTTGAAATCTTTCATGGACTACTTAGTGAAGGATATAATGAGTCTAGTATATTAGAGTTTTTAGATAAGATAATAAATGTGTTTTATGAGAGTTTGTCAAACCATACTTATCAAAAACCCAAAAATGATAATTTTCTGTTGGATCTGATCTTAGAAAATGAGGCTTTAAAAAGGAAAACAGATGAAATCAAGACTATTGTTAAAGAACCCACTTCTAGAATTCGTAGAGAAAAACTAATTCCAAAAATTGAAGAGTTAAAGGAATTTTTTCCTCACTACACAAAAAAAGAAAATATATTGTTTCCATATTTGGAGAGGAAAATGGATAAGTTCAATGGTTTATCTATTATGTGGGCTCTGCATGATGAAGTGAAGGAGCAAGTTGATAATGCCCTTAAACTTTTAAGGGATCCAAATAGTGATGATCATAATGTAAATGTGGGAATAGCACAATTATTTTTTGGGATTCTAGGTGTGGTAAAAAAAGAAGAGTTAATACTATTTCCTGCAGCATGTGAAGTTTTGAATGAAAACGAATGGTATGAGATGCATAAACAAAGTCTTGAGTATGAATTTCCATTTATCCAAAAAGAATTTTCACAAGAGGATCTTCAAGAGGAAGAAATTATTTTTAAAGATAGCTTATTTAGTACTGATACTGGAGAGTTAACCTTGGAACAGATCCAGATGATTTTCAATACTCTTCCAGTAGATATGACATTTGTAGATGAGAACAACAAAGTTAGATTTTTCACAAGACCAAAAGACAGAATATTCCCAAGGTCAAAGGCTATAATAGGCAGAGATGTTAGTAACTGTCATCCACCAGATAGTGTACACATAGTAGAAGAGATAGTAGAAGCCCTAAGAAAAGGAGAAAGAGATTCAGCAACATTTTGGTTAACTATAAAAGGTAAAAAAATATTAATTCAGTACTTTGCTCTTAGAGATAGAGATGGAAATTATAAGGGTGTAATAGAGGTAAGCCAAGATATAAGTGAAATAAAGAGTTTAGAGGGAGAGAGACGCCTTCTTCAATGGGATTAGTTAACAAGTAGTATATGCACATAAAGTAAGTGTTAAGCCAAAGGAGAATTTAGATGAGAAAAAATATTATTTTATTATTAGTGGTTATGACATTGGTTATTTTAACAAGTCCTGAAAATATTCAAGCTTCAAGTGTTAGTAAAATATCCATTATTCTTGATGGGAAGGAAGTTATTCCAACAGACGCTCCAATAATAGAAAATGGAAGGACTTTAGTTCCCCTAAGATTTATTTCTGAGGAGTTAGGAGCTGAAGTTCAGTGGATTAATGAAACAAGAACCGTAATAGTTAATAAAGATGATAAGAGTGTAATGTTAAAAATCGGTAGTCAACTAATTCAATATGATAAGGGCAAAAGTTATGGAGTAAGTGATATTGCTCCAAAAATAATACCACTTATTGATAGGACTTTTGTACCAATACGATTAATCGCAAATGCACTAGGAGTTAGTATAGATTGGGATAATTCCAGTAGAAGTGTTATTATAGACTCTCAAAAATATAGTGATGTAGTGCCCTTTTATTCATTAAAGATAAGTTCTATAACCAATAATCAGACTATATCTGGAAGAATTCCAGTGTCAGTAGATTTCCCTAATGGATATATAAGTGAAGGAAATGAACTAAGACTCTTGTTAATGAATCGGGATGACCATACAGGATTTATAGTTGGGAAAGCAGCTATAGATCTTAATACAGTCTATTATGTCCCTAGTATGGAAGATAATGGTGAAAAGATTATAGTTGCTGCTATATACGATAGCAATAACAGATTGTTAGCAGCGGATGCTGTTCCTATTACTGTAAATGTTAAGCCAATTATCAATATAAATGGGATAAAGGACTTTGAAGAGTATACTGATAGTGTAAGCATTACTCCAGGTATAAACTTCAATGCTCATTCAGTGAAATATATATTTAATAACTTAACAAATGGAAGAGAGTTTGTTTACGATAAGGAAGACCCATATTTAACTAAAGTATTCTCTCCATCTTTTGAAAATCAAGGAGTATATAATTTACAAATAGTTGCTTATGACCAGTCTTTTAATGAATTTAAGTCATCTATGATTAACTTTACTATTAAATCAGAAAAAAAACTTTCTTTAAGCGGTGTTAAGATTAATAGTACTATAAAAAATCCAACACGATTAAGCGCTTATAGAAACTTTAATGTAAATGAAACTAGATATATTCTAATCAATGGAAGTACAAATAAGGAAGAAATATTGAAAACAATACCATATGGAGAAATTATATGGTTTCCAGGGCCTGAATACAGTGGGAAACATGATTTGTTAGTTGAGGTACTTGATACAAGAAATAATGTGATTAGGAGTAATCCTATACAAATATATGTTGATGGAACACCTTTGATACAATTATTAGGAATTGGACCTGATCAGGTTATCACTGGTAGTACAGAGATAAAGTACAGATCTAATGTAAATCTAGAGGATATAGTATTTTCATTAAAGAATTCAAATGGAAAATCTAAAACTATTAGTATTGATCAAGATAAGGATTTTGCTGTATTCTCTCCTGTAATTAATGATGATGGGAACTGGACTATAAATGTGAGTGGGAGTTATAATGGTAGAAGAATAACTAGTGAAAATGTAAGTTTTAGAGTATATATGGGTAAAATATACGGACCTACAACAATTGTACCTAAAGATCAATTTCAAGGATTTGCTTCAAAATTAGCTAGAGAGTCTTTTCTAAAGACTGGTATGTCAGGTGCTATTCAAACAGCTCAAGCAATTTTAGAAACCGGTTGGGGACAATATGTTCCTACTGATAAGTATACAGGAAAAAACTCTAAGAATCTATTTGGTATAAAAGGTACTGGCAGTAATGGATATGTCATTTCTAATACTTGGGAAGTATACAATGGTGTAACCTATAGAATAGATGATAAGTTTCGGGCCTACAATGATCCTAAGGAAAGTTGGGACGATCATAAAGCATTATTACTTAATGCTCAAAGATATGGAATTTTTAGAGATGTAATGTATGATTCAACCATGGGGACTTGGGCTATAAGAAGAGCTGGATATGCCACAGATCCAGAGTATCCTTTGAAACTTATGGATATAATAAAAAGATATAATTTGAAGGAATTAGATAAAATGAAATTATAAAGGATGAGTAAAATGGATTATGGTAATTTAGATAGGGATTCTTTAATAAAAAGAATCAGAGAACTGGAAATATTAAACGAACAATTACTAGTTGAAAAAGAAAATTCAGTTACTCTAGATTTTCCTTGGACTGGTAACCTAGGAAATTGGTATTGGGATTTTGAAACTAATTCAGTTACTTTTAATCCATTAAAAATTAAAGCCTTAGGTTATGAAGAAGATGAAGTGCCAAAAAAAGTAAATTATCAGTTTTTTACTGATAAGCTTCATAAGGATGACTTTCAGAAAGCCATGGAGGCTATGAAGAGTCACCTTTATGGCGATAGTCCAGTATATGAGGTTGAGTATAGGATTAAAGCTAAGGATGGTTCGTATAGGTGGTACTATGATAGAGGAGCTATAACAAAGAGAGATGAATCAGGTAAGCCAATTTTAATAGCGGGTATCGTCTTTGATATAACTCAGAAGAAAATTATGGAAGAAGCATTGGAACAAAAGAATAAAGAACTTGAAAAACTATCAATGACAGATGATTTAACTAAACTTAAGAATCACAGAGCAATTTATGAGTTTTTAAGACTTAAGATGGATGAAAGTCAAAAATTCAAAGAAGAGCTTTCGATTATTATGTTTGATATTGACGATTTTAAGGCTATTAACGATACCAAAGGACACGTAGTTGGAGATCTTGTATTAACTGATATTGGGAAGGTAATTAGAAGAAGTCTTAGAAAAACAGATGCTGTTGGTAGATATGGTGGGGAGGAGTTTTTATTAGTTTTACCCTATACAAAAGGTATTGATGCTTTAGTCATTGGTGATAGAATCAGAAAAAAAGTTGAAGAATATAATTTTAAAGAAGGCATAAAATTAACTATCAGTGGTGGCATTAAAGAGTACTTTGGTGAGAATATAAAAGAATATATTAACGAAGCAGATAAGAAACTTTATGAAGCAAAGAAAACTGGAAAGAATAAAATAGTATATTAGGAGATCTTATGAGAATTGGGTACGCATGTTTAACATATGGGAATATTACATCTAACTTTAGGACAATAACAAAAAAGTATTTAACAGAAGACAATTTGTTAGATGTCATTGAACATAATTTGAATTCATTGGAAGAGATAATTGATTACAATATCCAGAATAACATAAAATTATTTAGGATAACTTCTGACTTAATTCCTTTTGGATCAAGTCCGCTTAATATGCTTAAATGGGATGAGATATTCAAAGATCGATTTCATAGAATTGGTGTGAAAATACTAAATTCAAATATGAGAGTCTCTATGCATCCAGGACAGTACACAGTGCTAAACTCTCCCAGTGACCAGGTTGTATTTAATGCAATAGAAGATCTTAATTGTCATGTGAAGATACTGAGCTTACTTAATACGGGTTATAGCTCTAAAATAATTCTTCATATAGGTGGTGTGTATGGGGATAAGGCATTGGCAAAATCTAGATTTATTAATACATTTAATAGACTAGAGGATAGGGTCAGAAAAAGAATTATTATAGAGAATGATGATAAAAGCTACAATATAAATGATGTAATGGAAATTGCATCTAAGATCAAAACACCTGTGGTTTTTGATAATCTACATCATAGGATCAACAATTGTGAAGGTACAGATGCTTATTGGATAAGAGAAGCAAAGAAAACTTGGGGATGTGATGATGGGATACAGAAAATACATTATTCACAGCAAGACATAAATAAATCACCAGGTTCTCATTCCTTTACAATAGATTTAAATGAATTTAAGGATTACATCATTAGCAACATTTTGGATAATATAGATATAATGCTTGAAGTAAAAGATAAAAACCTATCAGCAATAAAATGTAATAACCTGATTTTAAATAATCATATAAAGAGTCTTGAAATTGAGTGGAGTAAATATAAGTATAGTGTTCTTGAAAAATCCCCATATACCTATGAACTGATAAGGAGTCTTCTAAAGAATAAAGAAGGATACCCTGTAATTGAGTTTTACAGATTGATTGATCTTGCCTTATCAGAAAAGCCAGATATAGGCAAAAGCATCAATGCCATTGAACATATATGGGGATATTTTAAAGATATATCATCAGAAGATGAAAAGATTAAATACCTTAGCTTATTACGTAGATTCAAAGAAGGCAAATTAAGTATAAGACCTATAAAGAATCACTTATACAATCTTTCTAAAAAATACAATGAAGATTACTTATTATCTTCATTGTATTTTACATTGTAATTTTATAAAGTAAGGAGAATAACTATGGACTATTATTGCAAGAAATGTTTTAAGGGGTATCCACTAAATACCATGGATTATAAATGTGAATGTGGAGGGTTTTTCGAACTTGATTTTATTAGGCGTGAGTATGAACCTAATACAAAGAAAGAAATTTCAAATTTATCCTTGTGGCAGTACGAAAAAGTGCTTCCATTTACAAAAGATGAAAGTAAAGATTTGACTATGATGGAAGGTTTGACACCTTTAATTGAACTTGAAGAGAACCTTTTTGCAAAAGCAGAATACTACATGCCAACCTTATCTTTTAAAGATAGAGGAGGTATTATGCTTGTATTATTAGCAAAAAAGCTAGGAATAAAAGAAATAGCAATTGATAGTAGTGGTAATGCTGCTACATCAGTTAGCGCTTATAGTGCAAGGGCGGGAATAAAGTGTCATGTATTTGTTCCAGAAGAGACATCTAAGGGAAAGTTAAATCAAATCGAAGCACATGGTGGGATAATACATAGAATACCAGGAAATAGAGAACAAACTTCAAAAGCAATTAAAGAATTTATTGAAAAAAACAAGATTTTTTATGCTAGCCACATATATAATCCTGTGTTTTATCATGGAACTAAAACTTACTTCTATGAGGTTTTTGAACAATTAGGATTTAGGCTTCCCGATATCTTTATTATACCTATTGGAAATGGGACTTTAATACTTGGAGCTGAACTAGCTTTTAAAGAATTAAAAGAAGCTGGATTAATTGATAAGTATCCTAAGATAATTGGTGTGCAAGCAAAGAATTGTTCACCTTTGGTGGATAGTGAAGTTAAATTGAATCTAACAACTGTTGCAGAAGGAATTGCTATACCTAATCCACCTAGAAAAGATGAGATTTTAGAGATTGTTAAGAGTACAGATGGAGAAATTATAACACTAGAGGAAGAAGAAATTATATCTGCCAAATATAATTTAGCAAAGAAGGGATTTTACGTGGAGGATACATCAGCTGTAAACTATGGGGCTTATTTAAAGATTAAAGGGAAGATCGTAAGTAAAGAAGATATTGTGATACCCTTATGTGGTTCTGGTCTTAAAAAATAGTTGACAAAAATTAAATTATGTTCTAAAATATAATTGCAAAGAATTAGCACTCTAAGTGCTAGAGTGCTAAAAATTAAATAAAGGAGTTGTTAATCATGGCAAGTTTAGTACCTTTCAACAGGAGAAGCAAATTAGCTGGTTCTAGCTTTGATGATTTCTATGGCATGCTTGATGACTTTTTTACCAGTGATGTTATGCCACGAAGAAGCTTGAACAGGGACACATTTAAATTGGATGTTGAAGAAAAGGAGACAGAATATCTAATTGAAGCTGAGTTACCGGGAGTTAAAAAAGACGAAATAACACTAGAAATGAATGAAGGACATCTTAGGATTCAAATCCAAAGAGAAGAGAATATTGAAGAAGAGAAGAGAAATTTTGTTCATAAAGAAAGAAAATTTTCTTCAATGAGTAGAAGCATATATCTTAAAGACTCAAAATCTGAAGATATAAAAGCTAAATTAGACAACGGAGTGCTAAGTATCACAATCCCAAAAGAAGAACATCTAGAAAAAAAATCTAATCAAATTGAAATTGAGTAAAAAGGTGTGAGTTTCACACCTTTTTAAAATGATTATAGAAACATGTGATTAAAAATGCAACTTATAGGTATATGTATAATAATTAATTTAAAGAGGAGGAATTCCAATGAACAATATTATAATTTACTCAACTCCATCATGACCATGGTGTACAAAGGTAAAGGATTACCTAAGTCAAAAAAGTATTACTTACACTGATTATGATGTATCTAAGAACTATGATAAGGCTGTTGAAATGGTTCAAAAGTCAGGACAAAGAGGTGTTCCTGTAATTGATATTAATGGCCAGATAATTGTTGGATTTGATAAGGCAAGCATTGATAAAATATTAGGATTATAAAACTTCCCCCATGGGAAGTTTTATTTATATTCAATAGCTTCTTTATGACAAACATCTATACAACGCATACAAACTAAACAATCACTTTTTTCAACAATATGCTTATCTTCTTTTCTTATTGCTAAAGCAGGGCAAACTTTGACACATTTAGCACAGTTAACGCATTTATCTTTATCAATAGTAATTCCTTTTTTTGAGAATTTTGAACTTAAACTAAGTATACTACCATAAGGGCATAAGTATCTGTGCCATAATTCTTCATGGAAAAAGAAAGTAAGTAATATGCCAAATATAAAAGCTAGGGGGAGTATTGGTAGTTTCTTGCCTGTCCTAACTGTAAATACAAAAGACAGTACAAATAATCCAAGAAGTACCCATCTGGTAGAACTTTTCTTCAAAAGGTCTGGTATTTTGCGATCTCTAATACCATGCTTTTGTTTGAATGCTGTAACATAGTCCATGACTGTATTAATGGAGCAAAACCAACCACAGTAAAATCTGCCAAATATAAATGACCCAATTATTCCAACAAGAAATAAGCCCATCCATATTTGAACTCTATTTGTTAAAATTAAAATAACAAAAAGCCCTAATAATAAAAGTTGTATGATTTTTTTTGTGTTCATTTTCAAAGTAAAACCTCCTTTTAAGATAAGTATATGTTATTATATATTTAAGTTGAATTATGTAACATATGTAACACTTGGAGGTTATTATGGATAGATTAAATATGCTGTTAATTAATATTCCCCCCTATAAATATATTGATAGAAGGACCATATCTAAGATGGTTGCCTCTAATAGTCATAGAGAAGCTCATAATAAAGGCAAGTATTTATATATTCAAGGGGATATATGTAATTCCATGGATCTCATTGTATCAGGAGGGGTAGAGATACGAAGTATAGATAAGGATGGAAAAACAAGAGTCTTATCAACCTTATCCAAGGGGGATATGCTAGGTGCTAATATATTATTCTCATCTAAGAGAGAATATCCTTTTTCTGTAGTATGCATTGAAGATCTAGAGTTGTTTAAAATAAGTAAGGAAGAAGTATTAAGTTTTAGTGAAAAAAACCGAGAATTTGTAGAGGGTATACTAACTATTGTTTCTGATAAAACAACGGATTTGGCCTCATGGATATCTAATATATCACTTAAAACACTGAGAGAAAAGATTATTGACTACTTAAGAATACAATCGGCAATTCAAGAATCAAATTTAATCTATTTACCTACAACTAAATCTTTATTAGCTGAAAGATTAGGAGTCCAAAGAACATCCTTAAGTAGAGAATTATCAATACTTGAGAAAGAAGGTCGTATAAAGGTTAAGAATAGGAGTATTTTAGTGATTAATAAAGAGAATAAACACTAGCAACACATTTTAATTCATGGTATAATGCTAGGGTATGGAGGTGATAGTATTGGCTAGACCAATGAAAGAGAGAAAAGTTTGCTGTTTACCTGAAACGGATTTATATGGTCCACTTAATAAAAGACCATCTTCAGCTGCAGAAATAATTATGACTGTAGAAGAGTATGAAACTATCAGATTAATTGATAAGGAAGGCTTAATGCAAGAAGAATGTGCTGATAGAATGGATGTTGCTAGGACTACTGTTCAAAGAATTTATATATCAGCTAGAAAGAAAATTGCAGACGCCATAGTAGATGGGAAAGTCCTAAAAATTGAAGGTGGTTCATACAAGTTATGTGCTGACAACGAAATGGATGCTTTTTTCTGTCACAAAGGTAGGCGACATAGGCATCACAGAGGAATGAATAAATGATATTAGATTTAAATTAATAGAAAGAAGGCGTATTTAATGAGCAGTAATACATGTAATACAAGTTGTGATAGCTGTAGCGTAGAATGCAGTGATAGAACAGCTCCACAAACTGACTTTTCAGTAAAATTAAATGAAGGCAGTAATGTAAAAAAAGTAATCGGAATAGTAAGTGGGAAAGGTGGAGTAGGTAAATCATTAGTAACTTCAATGCTTGCTATTAATATGAATCAAAGGGGCTTCAAAACCGGTATACTTGATGCAGATATAACTGGTCCATCAATACCTAAAGCCTTTGGAATAGAAGGAAAAGCTTTATCCAATGGTAAAGGCCTTGTACCGAGAATAAGTGACAATGGAATTAAGATAATGAGTGTTAATTTGTTACTAGAAAATGATACTGACCCTGTAATTTGGAGAGGCCCAATTGTAGCTGGAGTAGTTAAACAATTTTGGTCAGATGTTCAGTGGGGTGAAATTGACTATATGTTTGTTGACATGCCTCCAGGAACAGGAGATGTTCCATTAACTGTTTTTCAATCATTACCAATTGACGGAATTATCATAGTTACATCTCCACAAGAATTAGTATCAATGATAGTGACAAAAGCTGCTAATATGGCAAAGATGATGAATGTACCAATTTTAGGATTGGTGGAAAATATGTCTTACTTAAGTTGTCCAGATTGTGGCAAGAAAATCAATGTCTTTGGAGAAAGTAAAGTTGAGAAGGTTGCCAAAGAGCAAGGTATTTCCAATTTTGCTCTGGTGCCAATAGATCCTAATATTGCAACATCGGTTGACAACGGAGCTATTGAACATTATGATGTTAGTGTATTATCTGAATTAGCATCAAATTTTTAAATAACACTGAGGATTGGTGAAACCAGTCCTCTTTTTAAGACAAGGAGGAAACATGAAGACGCGAAAAATAGTATTATCTGGAGTTTTTATTGCAATAGGAATCATACTTCCAATAATTTTTCATTCATTTAATATGGGGGGGCAAATATTTTTGCCAATGCATATACCAGTTCTTGTTGCTGGGATGTTTGTAGGACCCCTATATGGACTTATTGTTGGGATTATTACACCAATTCTAAGCAGTGTTTTAACTGGGATGCCTCCTGCTTTTCCTATGTTGCCAATTATGATTTTTGAACTTGCCACATATGGATTTGTTTCAGGATATATTTATAATAATATTAAGAAAAACACTTATTTGGCTCTTTTAGCAGGTATGGTTGATGGACGTATAGTTGCAGCCATTGTCGTATTTATACTAGCAAGATTCTTTGGAGCACAAATGTCTGCCATAAATTTTATAAAAGCTGGAATAATAACTGGGCTGCCAGGTATCATCATCCAATTAATTTTCATTCCACCGTTGGTTAAAATACTTAAAAGATCTCTTGACAATTAGAGGTCTTTTTCTTATACTTAATTAGTGACCGACCAGTCGGTCGGGAAAAGGAGGATGAAATAATTGTTATCTAAGTTTAGTGTAAAAAAACCATATACAGTATTTGTAGCAATGATATTGGTATTAATACTAGGTGCCATATCATTTTTAAATTTATCAACAGATTTACTACCTAGTTTAGAATTACCATATGTTGTTGTAATGACATCTTATCCTGGAGCAAGTCCGGAAGAGGTTGAAACTATAGTAACAAGACCAATTGAACAATTGACAGCAACTATAAACGATATAAAGAACGTAAGCTCAATATCCAGTGAAAATCAGTCAGTGGTTATCTTAGAGTTTAATAATGATGTGAACATGGATTCAGCAATTATTGAAATAAATGGGAATCTAGATCTTATAAAGGGCGCTTGGGGAGATAATATTGCAAGCCCTATGATTTTAAGACTAAATCCAGATATGCTTCCAATTATGGTAGCTTCAGTTGATATTGAAGGAAGAGATCTTAAAGAAACTACCAGATGGGTAGATGATGTATTAATGCCTCAATTTGAAGGTGTTACAGGTGTTGCTTCTGTAAGCGGAGAAGGCTTACTTGAGGAACGGGTGGATGTTATAATAAGTCAAGAGAAAATAGACTTGTTGAATAAAAGTATACTGGAAAAAACTGATAAAAGCTTATCTGAAGCAGAGGACGAAATCTTAAAGGGATTAGCAGAGATAAATAATGGCTTAGATACTGTAAATAGAGAAAGAACTACTCAAAACAAACAGTTAGATGACGGACTTTCAGCTATTAAAACTGGGAAAGAGCAATTGATACTCGCTGAGAATGAGATTAATAACGGCATTACTTCCCTACGAGATAATCTTAACTCAGTAACTCTAGGAATAAATGAAATAGAGTCAAAGCTTGATGATTTTAATAGATTAATAGCAGCATCAGCATTAGGGGGTTTAGGAGATGAAAGCTCTTCTCCCGAAAATCTTCAAATGTTACAAGCTGCAAAGACAGAACTTGAAGAAAAGTTAGCAGAACTAAATTCGACAAAAACGCTTTTAAGTGAAAACTTAAGGGAACTTGAAAAGAGCAAGGATGATTTAAACAATAAAAAGCTTGAATTATTTGCCCAAGAACAGGAAGTGAATCAAGGCAGAATAATGCTTAAGACCGAGTTTGACAAAGTAGAATCAGAATTGTTAGAAGCAAAATCTCAACTAGAAGATGGGTATTCAGAATTTGAAATTGCTAGAGAAGAAGCGTTTAAACAAGCTAATCTAGATAATGTAATAACTAAAAGTATGATTACTGGTATACTTTCAGCACAAAACTTTTCAATGCCAGCAGGGTATATCAATGATGAAGATGTGGCTTATCTTGTAAAGGTTGGAGATAAAATAGAAAGTGTTGAAGAAATGAAATCACTTTTATTATTCGATACTGGTGAAGATGCCATAGGAAAAATATATCTGAGAGATGTATCTGATATTAACATAGAAGATAATTCATCAGAAACATATGCAAAAGTAAATGGTAATGATGCAGTGATATTGACTATGCAGAAACAGAGCAACTATTCTACTTCAGATGTTTCAAAAAATATTAGGGAAAAAATTGACGAAATAACAACTGAAAACCCAGATGTTAATATAACAACTTTAATGGATCAAGGCGTTTATATAGATATTGTTATAAATTCAGTTTTGAATAATATCCTTTATGGAGCCATTTTAGCAATACTAATATTGATAATATTTCTAAAAGATTTAAAGCCAACTGTAATAATTGCATTATCAATCCCAATAAGTATAATATTTGCCATGGCGATGATGTATTTTTCAGGAGTAACAATAAATATTATTTCAATGGCAGGATTAGCTCTGGGAGTAGGAATGTTAGTAGACAACTCTATAGTAACCATTGAAAACATTTATAGATTAAGAAATGAAGGCTTATCACCAGGTAGGGCAGCTGTTTTAGGAGCGAAGGAAATATCAGGAGCTATAACTGCATCAACAGTTACTACTGCTAGTGTATTTTTACCTATTGTTTTTACAACGGGAATATCTAGAGATCTATTCACTGATATGGGACTTACAATAGCTTATTCGTTATTTGCTAGTTTAATTGTAGCCTTAACATTAGTACCTGCTATGAGTGCATCAATGCTTAAGAATACAAAGGAGAAGAAGTATCCATTATTGGATAAGTTTTTAAGTTTATATGAGAAGGTATTAAGATGGACATTGAGATTTAAAATTGTAGTTATGATTTTTGTTATTTCTCTTCTAGGGTTAAGTGGATATCTAGCTTATTTAATGGGAACCCAGTTTATTCCTGATATGGAAGCTCCACAAATCTCAGGAAATATAATATTTGATGAAGAGACACCCCAGGATGAAATGGAAGACTTGTCTGATGAGGTGGTTGTTAAGATATCACAAATAAAAGGCGTAGATACAGTAGGTGTGTTTAGAGGCGGAGCTTTTGGTGGATTTGAGGGAGGAAGTAATAGCAACAGTTCACAAATTTCCATGTATATAATTTTAGAAGAAAACACAGGTGTAAAAAATTCAGAGATTATGACTGAAATAGAAAAGGTGGGAATTGAATCAGGAGTCCAAGTTGCAGTGGATAATAGAAATATGGATATGGCTGCCCTTGGAGGTACAGGTATTGAAGTATTGGTAAAAGGTAGAGATATCGATACTATAAGAGATTTAGCATATGAAGTAACAGATATTTTAAATGATTTAGAAGGCACATCTGAAGTATCATCGGGTCTAGATAGACAAGGTATAGAGCTTAAAGTTACAGTAAATAAAGAGAAAGCCATGGAAAATTCATTAACTGTGGCGCAAATATACTCTCAGATAAGTAATATTGCCGGATCTAATAGAACAGCTACTACAATTTCAAGCAAGGATTCTGATTTGCCTGTTATAGTTATTGAAGGTAAATACGAGGAATTTGATAGGGACGATCTATTAAATTTAAAACTTAATACTGGCAATGATGAAGAAGTATTATTAAAAGATATAGCTACCATAACAGATGAAGAAGGATTGAGATCAATTAGAAGAGATAATCAATTAAGATATCTATCTGTTAGTGCAGATATTTCAGAAGGTTTTAACATTGGTCTTGTTGGTCGAGATTTGCAAGAGAGGATTGACCAGATGGAAATTCCTATGGGATATACAGTTGAAATCGGAGGGGAACAAGAACTAATTAACAATTCCTTAAGGGATCTTATATATATGACACTTTTAGCAATAGTCTTTATATATCTGATAATGGTAGCTCAGTTCCAGTCACTTTTATCACCATTCATAGTAATGTTTACAATCCCATTAGCATTTACTGGAGGATTATTAACTCTTTATTTAACTGGAAATCCAATAAGTCTGATAGCTATGCTGGGATTCCTAGTTCTGACAGGGGTAGTTGTAAATAACGGAATTGTGTTTGTTGACTATACAAATCAGTTAAGAGATAGAGGAATGGACAAAAAAGAAGCCCTGGTATTAGCTGGTAAAACGAGGATGAGACCTATATTGATGACAGCTATAACTACTATTTTGGGACTTAGTGCTCTAACATTTGGAATGGGTATGGGTGCTGAGGTATTACAACCATTGGCTATAGTGGCATCAGGTGGATTAGCATATGCTACAATTCTTACATTATTTGTAGTTCCAGTGATGTACGACTTACTTCATAAGAACAAGATGCGAAGGGTAGCATTAATGGAGGATGAACTAAATGATATATAGAAGATTTTCTGAGAAAGAGATTGCGGTTTTTGAGGGGATAATGGAACTCCTTAGGAATGGTAATAATCCTTATAAAATAACAGTTTCAGAGATTGCAAAATCAGCTAATATAGGCAAAGGGACAGTATATGATTATTTTAATAGTAAAGAGGAGGCCATTTCCATGGCTCTTATTTACAATATCCAAAAAGATATGGAAATGGTAAAAAATCTAGTTATAGAAGAGAATACTTTTAAGGACAGATATTTTAAGATTCTAGATCTAATACAAGTAAATATTGAGAATAAATACTCAACGCTAAGCCTATTAAATAATTATACAGAACTAGATGAGATATTTAATCATAAATTAGACATAAAAAAAGATTCAAGTTACTTCATATCTGAGTTGGAAAAGATATTCTCATCAATAATTGACAAGGGCTTAGAAGACAATATTATTAGTGATAGTTTTTCTAAATACTATCAGTTAACAGCTGTTAGATCCTCTATTTCAGGCTATCTAGGTTATATTAGTCATAAGGAGTGTTTCCCTGAAACTAATGATTCAGATGCGAAGAATGTTTCATATGATCAACTAGTTAAGATGTTAAAATGAAGGAGCTAAAAAATGAAAAAGTCAATTAAACCAAGAAAACCTTTAATATACTATTATGTAATAGCTATGATTGTAGTTATAATTCTTAATTCATTTGTTTTTCCTAAAATGATGAAATCAAATATTGAACCAATTGATTATGGGTTTTTTCTAAATTTATTGGAAGATGGAAGAGTAGATGTAGTAGAAATTAAGGACAATCAAATATTTATTAAAGTTAAAGATAACGAAGAAATTTTATATTCGACAGGGACCATGGAAGATCCAACACTTGTAGAGAGACTATACGATGCAGATGTTAAGTTTTCAAGAGAGATTACTGATACAACACCATCTCTTATGAGTACTATAATCTCTTGGGTAATATCAATTGCAATTTTTGTTGCTATTGGTCAACTTTTAGCTAAGAACATGCAAAAACGTATGGGTGGAAATGATGTCTTATCCTTTGGCAAGAGTAATGCAAAGATATACGTGGAATCAACCACAGGAAAAACCTTTGAAGATGTGGCAGGACAAGATGAAGCGAAGGAAGCTTTGGTTGAAATAGTAGACTATCTCCATAATCCTATGAAGTATAAGGATATAGGGGCTAATTTACCAAAAGGGGCACTATTAGTAGGTCCTCCTGGAACAGGAAAGACTTTACTGGCTAGAGCAGTCGCTGGAGAAGCAAAAGTTCCATTTTTCTCAATATCCGGATCTGAATTTGTACAGATGTTTGTTGGTATGGGAGCTGCAAAAGTTCGTGATTTATTTAAACAAGCACAAGAAAAAGCTCCATGTATAGTATTTATTGATGAGATAGACACTATTGGCAAGAAAAGAGATGGTTCTGGTTTTAGTGGTAATGATGAAAGAGAACAGACCTTAAACCAATTATTAACTGAAATGGATGGATTTGATGGTAAAGAAGGTGTAGTAATACTAGCTGCAACAAATAGACCTGAGTCATTGGATAAAGCTTTATTAAGACCAGGAAGGTTTGATAGAAGGGTCCCAGTTGAACTACCTGATCTAAATGGCCGAGAGGCTATTTTAAAGGTTCATGCCAAGAAGATTAAGGTTGAGGATGACCTAGACTATAACGCTATTGCTAGAGCTACAGCAGGTGCTTCTGGTGCAGACTTGGCAAACATAGTAAACGAAGCAGCTCTTAGGGCGGTAAAGATGGGACGGAAGAAGATCAACCAATCAGATCTTGAGGAGTCAGTAGAGGTTGTAATAGCAGGTTATCAGAGAAAGGGAGCTGTTATATCTACAAAAGAGAAGAGAATTATCGCATACCATGAAATAGGCCATGCACTAGTTGCAGCAAAGCAGACAAATTCTGACCCAGTTCATAAGATAACCATAATTCCAAGAACATCAGGTGCTTTAGGATATACAATGCAAATTGCTGAGCAGGAATCTGTACTAATGAGTAAAGAGGAACTGTTTAATAGAATTGTGACAATAACTGGAGGTAGAGCTGCAGAAGAAATTGTATTTGGTTCTATTACATCAGGTGCATCTAATGACATAGAACAAGCTACTAAGATAGCTAAGGCTATGGTAACAAGATTTGGTATGAGTGAAACATTTGATATGATGGCTCTTGAAACTCAGACAAATCAGTATCTAGGAGGAGATTCTTCTCTAATGTGTTCTACTGAAACATCATACAAGGTAGATCAGGAGGTATTGGGAATTATTAAATCTGCCCACGAGAAGGCAAAAACTATATTAACTGAAAACATAGATAAACTTAGAGAACTGTCAAATTATTTATTAGAAATGGAAACAATAACTGGTCAACAGTTCATGGAAATATTAGGAAATGAAAAAGAGGCGTAAGATCAAGAAGGCCTCTTTTTTGTTAGATTAGATTATTTTCTTGAGTAGAACTCAACTACTAATTGATCTTCAATCTCTATTGGAACTTCAGTTCTTTCTGGTAATCTTATAAATGTACCCTTAAAATTTCCCTCATCTTTTGAAAGATAGGGAAGAGTATTTAAAAAAGAATTTGTAAAATTTTCCTTAAATAATTCAATAGATTGTGACTTTTCTTTTAGTCCAATCACATCACCAGGATTACATAAATAAGATGGGATATCTATTCTTTTACCATTTACCAATATATGTCTATGAACAACCATCTGTCTAGCTTGTCTTATAGAAGAAGCAAATCCAAGTCTATATACTAGATTGTCTAGTCTGGATTCAAGAATCTTTATTAATGCGTGACCAGTTTGATCGTCGCTTTTCTTTGCTCTTTCTACATATTTTGAAAATTGTTTTTCCATAACACCATAGTATGATCTTAATCTTTGTTTCTCTAATAACTGTTGTCCATATTCTGAAAGTTTTTTGTCCGCTCTAGAAGTACCTTTTTTTGCTCTGTTCATTGCTTTAGGATGACCAAATACATTTAAACCCAGTCTTCTACTTAGTTTAAATCTTGGTCCTTTCATGTTAGCCATTAATTATCATCTCCATTAAGAAATTTGCCGCGATAATTTTAAAGCCAAAAAAATTATACCACAGGATTTAGAAAATGTAAATGATAATATTTATCATTTACATAAAATGCTCATTAGATATTCAATTAAAGGAGAAGAAATGTTATATTAGAAGAATAAGGAGGAGTGATTAAAATGAAAATATATATAAGTGCTGATATTGAAGGAGTAACCGGTTGCACAGTCTGGGATGAGACTGAAAAAAACAAATCAGACTATTATGATTTTGCAGATCAGATGACTAAGGAAGTTAAGGCAGCATGTATTGGTGCATTAAGTGTAGGGGTAGATGAAATTATTGTAAAAGATGCTCATGATAGTGGTAGAAATATAAACCATGAAAAACTACCGCTTGAAACCAAACTTATTAGAAGTTGGGCAGGTGGGCTTTATTCTATGGTTCAAGAACTAGATTCTAGCTTTGATGCCTTATTGTATGTTGGTTATCATTCACCTGCTGGATCAAATAATAACCCATTAGCTCATACTATGAACACTAGCTATGATAGAATTACTATAAATGGTAGAATTGCTAGTGAGTTTTTAATTCATTCATATATTGCAGCATATCACAAGGTGCCAGTTGTTTTTTTGTCTGGTGATAAGGGATTGTGTGATGATGTTAAAGAGCTAAATAGCAATATATCAACTGTCCCAGTTAAAGAGGGTAGAGGCAATTCAACCATAAATATTCATCCAGAGTTAGCGTTGGAACTGATTGAAAAGGGAGTAAAAAACTCTTTATCAGGAGATCTTGAGAAATGCTTAATTGATTTACCTAGTGAGTTTAAGGTTGAAATAAGATATAAATGGCATCACCATGCATATAAAGCATCTCACTATCCAGGAGCTAGCTTGAAAGATGAACAAACAGTTACTTTTAACTCAAAGGACTATATAGAGATCTTGAGATTTTTTAATTTTGCATAATTAAGGAGAGAATATGACGACTGCAGTATTAGACGATAAATTAATTAGAAAAAACATCCTATCAATGACATTGCCTATTACGGCAGAGAATATACTGCAGATGACAGCTGGTGTAGTATCTATGGCCATGGTAAGTAGAATTGACAATGTAGCTGTTGGTGCTATCGGTATAAGTAACATTCTCTTTAGAATAATATGGGCTGTGCTAAAGGGAATCGCAACTGGAAATTCTGTATTTGTTGCTCAAAGTTATGGGGCTAATAATTACCTTAAATTAAAGGCTGTATCAGAACAAGCTTTTATTCTTGCAGTTGGTATCTCGATTTTTTTCCAACAATTGATATTTTGGTTCACTGAACCTTTGCTTATGATTTTTAATCCTTCACCTGAATTATTAGCAGCGGGGGTATTATATTTAAGGGTTTTGTCATGGAGCTTACCATTTACTGCAATAATTTTATTAACTGCAGGTATTCTTCAAGGGATGGGAAATGCTAAAGTACCCATGATAATAGTTGCCATACTTAATGGTGTTAATATAGTTATGAGTTATCTATTGATATTCGGGAATTTTTACTTTCCCAAACTAGGATTAGAAGGAGCAGCAATTGCCTATAATATTTCATACATTACAGCAGCCTTAATTGGTTTATATGTGTTATTTTCAAAAAATGGTGCATTTTCTAAATTAAGTATTAAACTAAAATTCAAATTTAATTCAGAAGAAATTATGAAATTAATTAGATTTGCATTGCCAACAGCATTTGAAATGAGTTTTTGGCAGTTTGCATCTATTATTATAACTAGAGCTATATTAACATATGGAGAAACAGCATATGCTGCATATCAGTTAGGACTACAAGCGGAGTCAATTTCTTACATGCCTGCTGCAGGATTTGGAATAGCAGCATCAACTTTTATAGGTCAATCTGTTGGGAAAAAAGATAAAAATTTAGGAAGAGCTTATTTAGGTCACTTAATTAAGATATCATTCTTAGTTACCTTATTTGCAGGTGGAGTATTGATTTTCTTTCCTAGTTTTATTATGAGAGCTCTATCCGATGACCCTAATGTAATATCAATTGGTGCAGTTTATTTATTTGTTATGGGATTACTCCAAATACCCCAAAATATGGCTAGCTTATTAAACGGTGCTTTGAGGGGGGCAGGTTATCCTAAAGCTCCTATGATTAATGTAGGTGCAGGTTTATGGTTAATTAGAATTCCTTTGGTCTTACTATTTACTTATGTATTTGACTTAAGTATATTTTGGATTTGGATAGCCATGGGGGTTGATTTATTAACTAGATTTGTATTAGCCTATATTACCTTTAAGAAAAAAGATATATTTGGATCAATATCAGTAATTGAGTAGGGGGAGAAATTTATTGTGGGAATTATAATTAAAAATACTACAGTAATGACTGTAGATAAGGACAATAGAATACTAGAAAATACTAATGTATACATTGAAGGAAATAAGATAGTTCATATAGGCTCTGAGTATGAGGGTTTCGTTATGGACACAACCATCGATGGTAAATACAAATTAGTTATGCCTGGGCTTATTAATGCTCACACACATCTGGGAATGAGTTTGTTTAGAAACTATGCTGATGACATGCCTTTGTTTGACTGGTTGAGCAAAAAAATTTGGCCACTGGAAGCAAAATTAAATAGAAAAGATATTTATTGGGGATCTCTTCTAAGTATGGCAGAGATGATAGAAACAGGTACCACTGCCTTTTGTGATATGTATTTTTTAATGGAAGAAGTTGCAAATGGAATGGCAGAATCAGGTATGAGAGGTGTATTAACCCGAGGAATTATTGAAGAGAAAAATGACCCAGATAAGAAATTAAATGAAAGCATTAATTTGTTTCGAGATTATAATAATGGATTAAATGGTAAGATTAAGGTAATGCTAGCTCCTCATGCCATTTATACCAATAGTCCGGATTTTCTCAGAAGAATCTCTAATTTAGCAAAAGAGTTGGATATAGGATTACATATCCACTTATCAGAAACAAAAAAAGAGGTTGAAGATTCTTATAATCAATATGGGAAATCCCCCATAAAACTATCTGAGGAATTAGGATTATTTGAGAATCATACACTGGCGGCTCACTGTGTTCATATAGATGATGAAGACATTAAAATCCTTTTAGATAATAATGTCTACCCTATTAATAATCCAGGAAGCAATCTAAAACTAGCCAGTGGATTTTCCCCAGTGGATAAGATGTTGAAAAAAGGAGTTAAAGTCTCACTGGGAACAGATGGAGCATCATCCAATAACAATCTAAACATGTTTAAGGAAATGAACCTTGCGGCCTTGATTAATAAAGCCATTAATCTTGATGCATTAAGTGTATCAGCAAGAGATGCAATAAATATGGCAACAATCAATGGAGCTTATGCCCTTAATTGGGAAGATGAAATAGGCTCTATTGAAGTAGGGAAGAAGGCGGATCTTATTTTAGTTGATATTAGTGGTAGTAATTATTATCCTAGACATAACATTGAATCTCAAATTGCCTATTCATCCAATGGTAAGGATGTAAATACTGTGATTATTGATGGAGAAATTATATATAAAAACAAAGAATTTATTAAGTTGGATATTGAAAGAGTAAAGCATATGGCAGATTTACAAATTAGAGATTTAATACAAAGATAAAAGAAGCCGATTCCAAAGCAAAAGAGCTTATGGAGTCGGTTTCTTATTTTTAAAGGGATTTTCTAAAATTAATTGACAATTCAATAACACAGCAGTACAATAAAGTTGTAAAATAGACATTTGTTATTAAGTAGTACAAAAGGAGGGATTAGATGGATTTTGAAAAATATATTAGAAATATTGAAGATAAATTAAGAAGCAATTTTGATTTACATAGAGAATATGATTTAAATGGAGAAATTCTTGATCTTTTTGCTGAATTTCATGTACGAAGCGAGCGTTATGTTTTAACAAAGAAAGCAAAAATATATGGGATGGAGAATAATGAGTATTGTATTTTCAAGAAGCATAAAAATCTCAGTGGTTATGAACTGGAAAAATTCAATGAGTTTTTAATAAATTCAATTGATACTTTGATACAACCTCATAATGAGCATGTGTCAACGATGATAACAGGTGTAATAATATTTGATGGAAGTAGAAAAAACATAGATGATGATGTTATAGAAAATATTAAGAAGTTTAAGTTTCACAAAGGCTTTTCATTTGGTTTCAAGGGCTGGGTAGATATCAGAATTGTTCTGGTATGCCTTGAAGACAAATTTTTAATAACTAGCAAAAGAGGTGATGAAGTAAGAAAAGTTTATGAAGTTATGGAATAAAATTTGGATAGGAGGGAAATTATGAACACTATTTGGCTAATTGTTATAGGTATAATCGTATTCATCTTAGCATATGCTACATATGGTGCTTGGCTAGCAAAACAATGGGGAGTTGATTCCAGCAGAAAGACTCCAGCACATGAAATGACAGATGGAATAGACTATGTACCTTCTAAACCAGCAGTTTTACTAGGTCACCACTTTGCATCTATAGCAGGAGCAGGTCCAATAAATGGTCCAATTCAAGCTGCGATATTTGGATGGGTACCAGTTCTACTTTGGATTGTTATTGGAAGTATATTCTTTGGTGGAGTCCATGACTTTGGATCATTATTCGCATCCATAAGACATAAGGGTAAGTCTATCGGAGAAATTATTAATGTTAATATGGGTAGAAAAGGAAAGTTATTATTTGATTTATTTGCTTGGTTAACCTTACTTCTAGTTGTAGCAGCATTTACAAACATAGTAGCAAATACATTCCATTCAGTTCCTGCAGCTGCAACTTCCTCATTATTATTTATAGTTCTAGCTGTAGCTTTTGGGTATTTAGTTTATAGAAAGGGAGTATCCCTTACTGTGGGTACTGTTGTTGGAGTTATACTGTTATTTATATGTATATGGTTAGGATACCTTTTCCCACTTACTTTAAGTGTTAATACTTGGATTATTATTATGATGGTTTATATATTTATTGCCTCAACTGCACCTGTTTGGATTTTACTACAACCAAGGGATTACTTGAACTCATTTTTATTATATGCAATGATAGCAGGTGCTGTTATAGGTATTGTTATTTATAGGCCAACAGTTGAACTTGCCCCATTTACTGGATTTATTGTTAATAAACAACCTTTATTCCCAATGTTATTTGTAATAGTTGCCTGTGGAGCTATATCTGGCTTCCACTCCTTAGTTGGATCAGGAACAACCTCTAAACAGATTGATAATGAAAAAGATGCTAAGTTCATTGGTTATGGAGGTATGTTAATAGAAGGTGTTTTAGCAATAATAGCATTAATTACAGCGGCATATGTAACTCAGGGGGATTTGACAGAACTACTTAAAGGTGGACCTGTCAATGTATTCTCAAACGGTGTTGGTACTTTCATGTCTAAGTTCGGAATAAACTTTGATGTTGCTAAGTCCTTTGTTGCTCTTGCTGTTTCAGCATTTGCACTGACAAGTCTAGATACTGCTACTAGATTAAGCAGATTTATTTTCCAAGAATTCTTTGAGAAAGATAACGTTGAGAAGCAATCAATAATGACAAATATGTATGTATCCACTGGAATAACAGTTCTAATCGGTGGTTACTTAGCATCAGGTGGTTATGCAAAAATATGGCCAATATTTGGATCTGCAAACCAATTATTAGCAGGATTGGCATTACTAGCTGTTGCAGTGTGGCTAAAGAAAACTGGAAAAAATTACAAGATGATTGTACTCCCAATGCTGTTTATGCTTGCAGCAACTCTAACAGCCTTAGTTATTTTAATTAGAAATAACTTTATAAATGCAAATTATATCCTTGTTGTATTCCCAGCAATGTTATTTGTTTTGGCCTTGTTCTTGGCTAAGGAAGGATATGATGTTTTATTTGGGAGCAAATCAAAAGTATAATTTTTAAAACTATAATCTGTGTACCATCTACCTGGTGCACAGATTTTTATTTTTTTTGATTAGAAATAGTGTATAATATATTCATAAAATTACTTGGGGTGATGATATGAATATATTAATTGACGAAAAAGCTAAAAAATTGATTTATAAAAAAAGCGTTGATAAGATTATAACCCTTGGAATATATCAGCCTAATAATTGCTGAGTTCAGGTTCAAGAGCCATCCGTTGAGATTGGCAGACCTAAAGATGATGAAAAACATTATGAAACCTTACTAGTCGATGAAATAACAGTATATTGTGATAAGACTATTTTTAACTTAAATGAAAGTGTTGAAATTAAAGTGGCAAGTTACCTTGGAATAAAGTACCTTAAAGTTGCCAAATGTTTAGTTCAATAAAAAAGTGCTTGCATTTTATAAAATATTTGATAAACTATAATAGTTGATAATGATTATTAATAATAGCTATGATTTGGTAGAGTAATTTATAATTGATTCCAAAGAGAGGATAACAAGGGTGGGAGTTATCTGAATTAGTGTAAGTGAAGTGCACCAATGAGCTTTTAGTTGAATTAAGTAGACTTATACGGGAGTTCCCGTTACAGAACTAGAATATGAAAGTATTCGAAAAAGATGGGAGAGATCCTAATCAGAGTGGAACCGCGAAGACTAACCTTTGCCTCTGTATGTAAAATACTGAGGTAGAGGTTTTTTTATTACAAATTAATAGGAGGTAAAACATGATTTACAATAATATTTTAGAGACAATAGGAAAGACACCCTTAGTGAAAGTAAAGAAAATACAAAATGATATGGCTGATATATATGTAAAAATTGAAAGTTTCAATCCTGGAAGTAGTATAAAGGATAGAGCAGCATTTTACATGATCCTTGATGCTGAAAAAAAAGGTATTATTTCAAAAGGTGATACAATTATTGAAGCAACCAGTGGAAATACAGGTATTGCTCTGGCAATGATTGGAGCTTCAAAAGGATACAAAATCAAAATAATTATGCCAGAGACCATGAGTGAAGAAAGAAAACTATTAATTAAAGCATATGGAGCAGAGCTTATATTGACAACTGGTTCACTGGGGATGAAAGGTTCAGTTGATCACGCAAATAAGCTGGTTGAAGAATTTGGATATTTTATGCCAAGTCAATTTAAAAATCAGTCAAATGTAAAAGCTCATTATGAAGTGACTTCCATGGAGATATTAGAAGATATGGAAAACGGATTTGATGCTTTTGTGGTTGGAGTTGGTACTGGAGGCACAGTAAGTGGTATAGGAAAGAGGATTAAAGAGGAGATAGAGGAGGTATTGGTTGTCGCAGTACAGCCTGAAAAATCTCAGGTTCTAACAAATGGAAGTCCATCTGGACATGGTATTCAAGGAATAGGTGCAAATTTTATCCCCGAAATATACAATCCTGATGTTGTAGATAGAGTATTAAACATGACGGAGGAAGAAGCATTTGATGCATCAAGATATTTGGCTAAAAGGGAAGGAATTCTTTCTGGCATAAGTTCTGGAGCTAATTTTGCAGCTGCTATAAAAATAGCCAAAGAACTTGGTTCAGGGAAAAAGGTAGTAACAGTTTTACCTGATACTGGAGAAAGATATCTATCAACAATCTTATTTAAGGGTGAAAAAAATGATTAAGGGAATAGTAAATGATGCAAAAGTAATATTAGACAAAGACCCTGCTATGAAGACAATAATACAAGCTTTGTTATTCTCACCAGGACTAAGGGCATTAACAAGTTATAGAATATCTCATAAATTCTATATGAAGGGTTGGGAAAATCTTGCTTTGTTTATATCATATAGATCAAGGAGAAAGACTGGAATAGAAATACATCCTGGAGCGATTATAGGAAAAGAATTATTTATTGACCATGGTATGGGGATTGTAATCGGAGAAACCGCTATAATTGGTGATAAGGTAACCTTATATCACGGTGTTACCTTAGGAGGGGTTGGAGGAAATAAGGGTGAAATAAGACATCCTAGAATAGAGAATAATGTTATTATCGGGGCTGGTGCGAAAATACTTGGACCAATTAAAGTTGGATTAGGATCAAAAATTGGAGCTAATGCTGTTGTTTTAAAAGATATTCCTCCATATTCTACTGCAGTGGGAATGCCAGCAAGAATCCTTAAGAAAGATAGGAAAGATCACTTATATGTAATATAGAAATACCTCCTATGGGGTTATTCCCTAGGAGGTATTTTAAATATCATAAATGCCTTTGTTCCTCTATTTTCATCACTTTCAATAACCACTTGACCATCATGAGCTTTCACAATTGATTCAACTAATGCTAAACCAAGGCCAGAACCACCAGTAGATTTATTTCTAGAGGAATCAACCCTGTAGAGCCTATTTTTAACATGTGGGATATCTTTGCTTGGAATACCCACTCCATCATCTATAACACCTATAATCAGGTCAGATTTATTTCTATAAGCTGTTAAGGTTATGTTTCCCCCTGAAGAAGTGTATTTTCTTGAGTTGTCAAGTAAGTTTATTATTGCTTCTCTAATTTTACTTTTATCCAACTTAACATTTATATTTTCATTAATTTCAAGAGTAAGGTTCTTAGATTCTTTAATAAAAATACTCTCGTAGGTAGATTTAATATTTTCAAGTTCTTGGTTTAAATTATAGTTAGAGAGAATCAATCCCAAGTCTTCTTTGTTCATATTGTAGCTGTTTTTTAGGTCTTCAACTAGTTTATTTACTCGATCTATTTCTTCTCCTATAAGGCTTAAATTATCATTGTTTGGTTCATAAATACCATCTTGAATTGCTTCAATATAAGTTTTTATAGTAGTTAGAGGTGTACGAAGGTCATGGGATATATTTTGAGCATACTCTTTTCTAATACGATCTTGATTAATTAATTCGCTCCGCAGATAGTCAATGGAACCAGTTAATTCATCTACTTCAGTAATTTTAGTTTTCTTTATGTTAACAGGGGATAAATCTCCTTTAGTTATTCTATAGGCTGTATTCTTAATGTGAAGTAGTGAATCAGAGATTTTTTTGGATACCAACAAACTAATTACTAAACCTATTAGTAATGCAATAATTCCAGCTAAAATAATTGATCTTTGAAGAGTTGAAAAAAATATAGAAGCAGACTCAGTAATGTAAGAGTAATTATAATAACCAATTATTACTTGGCCTACTTTTCTACCAGAATCAATGATATCAAAGTTAATGGTTTTTAGGATGTCACTTTGAGATGAACGCTGCATAATACCCCGTCCCATACCTCTCATTCTAGGTGTTCCACTGGTGTATATTGAGTTTCCATTTTCATCTAACAAAGTTATTTCTATACCTTCATTAGTTGCTATTCTATCAAAGTTAAATCCTGAGGTTGAATAATTATTATTTATATATAGTGTAGATACTTCATCACTTATAGTCTTGAATTTAATAGCCTGTTCTTCTTCTAGGTAGTTTTGAAACCTTTCATTGATAATAAACATTGAAATAAGACTAACTAAAATTAAGGAGCTAACTATAGCAATAGAAAATCCTAATATTAACTTTCGTTTTAGACTCATAAATTTCACCTCTTTTTTGAGTATAAATTACAAATTTGAATATGTCGTGAATTATCATCAACCATTTAATCTATACCCAATGCCGTAAACTGTAATTATAAGGGCAGGATTTTTTGGATTGTCTTCAAGCTTTTGTCTGATGTTTTTTATGTGAGCATCTATAGTCCTATCATAGCCCTCATAGTCATATCCGAAGGCTAATTCAATTAGCTGTTGTCTTGATAATACATTTCCTTTATGTTGTGATAACTGCAATAGTAATTGAAATTCATGGTTTGTAAGATCTATATAAGTTCCATATTTTTTAACTGTTTTTTCATCAGAATCAACCACTATTCTATTATCTTGAAGATATATTTTTTTAGTATCATCTGTTTTGTATAGATAAGTTCTTTTTATAAGGGCTTCAATCCTAACCAGTAGTTCCTTTGTACTAAAAGGTTTAACTACATAATCATCTGCACCAGCTGAAAAGCCTTCAATTTTATCATCCTCATCTGATTTTGCAGTTAGCATTATAATTGGGACATTTGATGAAGATCTGATTTTAGAGCAAACTTCTTCACCACTTAACAAAGGAAGCATTAAATCTAATACTATTAGGTGTATTTCATTGTTAGAAAAAACCTCCATTGCACTTATACCATCTTTTGCTTCAAGTACCCTATAACCATAATTAATTAAGTAATCTTTAACTACTTTTCGTATAGGTTCCTCATCCTCTACGACTAGAATAGTATATGCTTTATCCTTGATGACCTCCTTGTATAATGAACATGTAGAAAAACTAATGCTCAAGTAATTTTTAATTTTTATTAATATTGTTTAAGGAATAGTGTAATTCTAGTATCTTAATAACATATGGTAATCTGCTAAACTTATTATCTCTTTTTGGTCTCTTCCAATTGTGCTATAACTACATAACATGGAATTTATAATAGATTCTTCAGTCGATTCTACAACTGCCTTGAATACCATATCAAGCCTGTCCTGATGTATCGTTCTAATACTAATAATATCTGATGTAGAGTAGTGAGGAATAGTGTTGCCAGTAGAAAAACCGATTACTATTTCACCAGAACCATTACCTGTATATCCACCAGTTCTGGCAATTCCAGATTGTGCTCTTTTACAAAGTCTTTTCAGCTGATCAGCACTTAGTGGAATATCAGTTGCTATGATTATCATTATTGAGCCCTTATCTGCACTACTTTTAAGCTTAAGTTTACTCTTTATCTTTGAACCAACAGGATTTCCAAGTACCATTAAGTCTTCTAAGGAACCAAAATTTGATAAGACTAAAGTTCCAATTGTATATTCGAGATTATCAAGTAGGATTACTCTGGACGAAGACCCTATTCCACCCTTTAATCCATAGCATACCATTCCAGTACCTGCTCCTACATTTCCTTGTAAAAAATCCTTATCACATGAATATAATGCATCAAAGACATCTGTTTCTTCAACGGATAGTTTTCTTATAGAATTTAAAACTCCATCGTTGCATTCTCCCACTACAGGATTTACAGTACCAGTCTTTAGACCTATATCCTCATTACTATTAAGCATATATCTAATAAGTGCATTCTGGGCTACACCAACACTTAAAGTGTTAGTTAAGAGGATTGGGGTCTCCAAAGTTCCTAGTTCATCTATCTGAGTCAAACCAATAGATTTTCCAAACCCGTTAATAACACTTGTTGCAGCTATTAGCTTATTCTTAAATATATTGTTTTCATGGGGTATAATAGCCGTTACTCCAGTCTTAATATCTCCATTATCCAATGTTTTATGTCCTACTTTAACACCTTCAACATCAGTAATTAAATTATTCTTACCACATTTTAAATGACCTGGTGTTATTCCTAGTTCTCTAAGGGTTTTATTCATATAGATCCCTCCAATATTTAGTTAAACCTTATAAGTTTATTTTATAACCTTTATTAAATTTTATAAAATCTTAAATTGCAATAGCAAATTGAACTAATCATCAAACCTAATAAACTTAATCGTCAATTATGATTATTTATGTCAGGGGAAGGGTGGAGATTTTCAGCGAAAATACTACCCGACCTTGACAACCAC
>Ga0265293_10001536_pt1 | contig 50064 bp, 43 predicted proteins | sample Munlanlewell138R_FD_192505 | JGI IMG/M metagenome (GOLD analysis project Ga0265293, IMG submission 192505) | Leachate microbial communities from a municipal landfill in Southern Ontario, Canada - Leachate well 138R | ecosystem: Engineered > Solid waste > Landfill > Unclassified | place: Canada... | reverse complement strand
ATAAAACCATAACTAATCAAAGGCTGGTTAATCATGGTTTTAAAAGTTTATCTTCACAGTATGAGAAATTTAGACTGTCTTAATGAACCGCCAAGTACCGAACGGTATGCTTGGTGGTGTGAGAGGAGGTAATTAAAATAATTAATTACCTCCTACTCGATTTTGAACTTGACAACTAACAACTTATACTGTAGAATAAGGTTGTTGCTTTTTTAGGGAGCACAATTATTAAAGAGGAGATGATGGTAATTTTGGGTAGTAAAAAAAGTAAAATTAGTATTATTGTATTGGCATCTATACTTTTAATGTCAATTGTATTGTCAGGGTGTTCCGATGGACAATCTGGCAAAGGCAAAATTGTATTTGCAAATGCCCAGTGGGAGAGCAATATGTTTCACAATGCAGTAGCTGGCAGAATTGCAGAAGAAGTATTTGGTTATACATGGGAAGAGGTACCAGGCTCTACTGCTGTCATGCATGAGGGGATAATAAATGGTGAAATTGACGTACACATGGAAGAGTGGAGTGATAATATACCTCAGTATCAACCAGATGTAGATGCAGGAAACTTACAAGAGCTAAGTGTGAACTTTGACGATAATTATCAAGGGCTTTATGTACCTAGATATGTAATAGAAGGAGATGCAGAAAGAGGAATAGAAGCTTTAGCCCCAAATCTAAGGTCTGTAAAGGATTTAAAAGACTATGCGGACATTTTTCCCGATGACGAAGAAGCGGGAATGGGCAGAATTTTAGGTGCAATACCAGGTTGGGAAGTAGACACCATACTACAGAGAAAATATGAGTACCTTGGATTGGATGAACAGTATGTATATTTCAGTCCAGGTTCTGATGCAGCTTTACAAGCAGCTATAATATCAGCATACGACAAGGGAGAAGCCATTGTTGCATATTATTGGGAACCGACTTGGTTATTAGGATTATATGATATGGTCTTATTGGAAGACGAACCATATGTAGACGACGAGTCCTTTAAAGCAGGAAAAACAGAATTACCTGCTATGAATGTAACAGTAGCCGTAAGTAATAACTTTTACGAAAATGAAGATAATAAGGAAATGGTTGAATTTCTAAGTAAATACAAAACATCTAGTGAATTAACTTCAGAAGCTTTAGGATATATGCAAGAAAATGATGCAGATTATTATGAAACGGCAGACTGGTTTTTAAAGGAACACGATGAACTACTAGATAAATGGTTAAGTGCAGAAGATGCAGAAACAATGAGAAAAGCTTTAAATAAGTAGGAGGAAAATGATATGGACTGGATATATGAATTCCCATTTAAATTTCCGATAAATCTCAAGGCAATAGATGACTCCGTAAGGGCATTTAGCGTAAAGCATAGTGCATTCTTTGATATAATTACCAAAGGATTAAGAAGTTTCGTAAATCTAATATACAATTTTATTAACTTTATACCATGGTTTGTAGTAATATTAATAGTATTTATAGCCGGTTGGAGACTATTGGGAAAAGTAAGCAAGGGCTTACTCTATGCAGGTTTATTACTATTGGTGGGAGCCCTAGGCTATTGGGATATGATGAATGAAACCTTGTCCATAATCATTGCTTCAGTGATTATTTCTTTGGCAATTGGATTTCCCATTGGCATATTGGTATCTACCAGCGATAAGATTGATGATTTTGTACGGCCAATATTGGATACAATGCAGACTATGCCTGTATTTGTATACCTTATCCCAGCCTTATTATTTTTCGGCTTGGGTAAAGCACCGGGAGTCATTGCCACTACAATATACGCAATAGTTCCGATTATTCGCCTTACAAATCATGGAATACGACAAATCGATGAGGAAGTCGTAGAATCGTCTTTGGCATTTGGATCTACCTGGCTTCAATCCTTGGTAAAGGTCCAAATACCTCAGGCTATGCCTACGATTATGACAGGTGTAAACCAGACATTGATGATGGCCATATCCATGGTGGTAACTACGTCTATGATAGGAGTCAGAGGTCTTGGCATGGAAATCATAAATGGGGTAAATAAAATAGAAATTGGTCGAGGAATTATATCCGGTATAGCCATTGTAATAATGGCAGTTATAATGGATAGATTGACTCAAGGATTAGTAAAACGCAGTGAGGTGGAATCTAGTGGAGAATAGCATATTAAGCGTAAAAAATGTATCAATGCTTTATGGTTCCGATAAAAACAGGGCAATTAAGTTAAAGGAATCTGGATTAAGCAAAGATGAAATATACGAGAAAACGAAGGTGACCATAGCACTTTGGAATACAACTTTTGATGTTAGAAAAGGAGAAATTTTCGTGGTCATAGGCTTGTCTGGTTCTGGGAAATCGACTTTAGTCAGATGTTTTAATAGGTTAAATAGGCCAACTTCTGGCAGCGTGTATTTTGAAGGAAGAGATATTGGTAAGTTTAATAAAGATGAACTAAATGATTTTAGACGCAGCAAAATCTCCATGGTATTTCAACAATTTGGATTGATGTCCCATAGGACAGTTTTAGGAAATGTGGAATATGGATTGGAAGTTAAAAAGATGCATAAAAGGGAGAGACATGAAAAGGCAAAGGAAATGATTTCCATGGTAGGCTTAGAGGGCCATGAAGATGAGCCTATTACCAGCCTGTCAGGGGGAATGAAACAAAGAGTAGGCATAGCAAGGGCCTTGGCTAATAACCCCGAGATACTTCTCATGGATGAACCTTTTTCTGCACTGGATCCTCTTGTCAGGAAGGATATGCAGTTTGAACTATTGACTATACAAAAAAAATTAAATAAAACTATAATATTCATAACCCATGATATCAACGAAGCCTTTAAATTAGGCGATAGGGTTGCCATAATGAAAGATGGAGAGGTCATACAAATCGACACCCCAGAAATAATGAGTGAATACCCTGCAGATGACTATGTAAAACAATTTATAGATAGTGCAGATAAGACACAAGTTATTACCGTTAAAAATGTGATGATAACTCCAAATAGCCTTATTCGATTGAAGGATAGCCTAAGTATGGCAATTAAATCCATGAAAAACAATGAGGTAGGAAGTGCTTATGTAGTAGGGGATAAGATGAAGTTGGAAGGAGTTATTAAAATTGACGATGCTATTAAGGCGAGTAAAAATGGAATGGGCATTGAAGATATTTTAATAAGGGATATAAACACGGCTTCACCTGATACACTACTTACAGACATAATAGATGTAGCTGTGACGACGCCATTTCCCATTGCCGTTGTAGATGGTGAACGCAGTCTAAAAGGCATTGTATCAAAGGTCCATGTATTGTCATCTATGCTATAATGATAAATAGAATTTAAAAATAATACCCCTTTTTGTAAACAGAACCGTATGTTTTACAAAAGGGGTATTTTATTTATTTCAAAAATCATGTATGATATTAATAGGGCATAAGGTTCTACAGCACCGAAACTCAGTTTATTCTCTAAAAGATTAGACAAAATAGCAGTTGTAGACATTTGCTTTTAAGATATTTTGACGGCTCAATCGTTAAAGAATAATGTGAAATATTTTATGGGGTGAATATATGATAGGTAATAGTACAATGAGTAACAGAAATAAAAGTATATTGGCTGCACTATTTGCCTCTACCCTTTGGAGTACAGGGGGAATATTTGTAAAGCTCATAGATTGGAATCCCGTGGCTCTAGCAGGGGTCAGAAGCCTTTTAGCTGCCATGGTGCTAGTTGCATATTCAAAAAAGCCTACTATTACTAAATCAAAGCCGCAGATACTAGGGGCCATATCATATGCAGCTACAGTTCTGAGTTTTGTCATAGCAAATAAGTTAACCACATCTGCCAATGCTATCCTTTTGCAATATACTTCGCCAATATTTGTGGCTATATTGAGTTTTTTTATTTTAAAAGAGAAGGTAAGATGGTATGATTTGTTGGCTATTCTTTTTGTGTTTTTAGGTATGGGACTTTTCTTTGTCAATGAACTGGATTCTGGCAATATAATTGGAAATCTACTAGCTATCTTTTGCGGATTTTCTTTGGCAGGTACTACCATTGCACTGAAGATGGAGCAAGACAGTTCACCCTTTGGCATAACAGTATATGGGAATTTAATTGCTTTTGTCGTTTCTATACCTTTTATATTAATGGATTTGCCAAGTTTAAGGAGTTTGTTAATTGTAATTATAATGGGCATCATACAATTAGGTATCCCATTTATATTTTATATCAATTCTATGAGGTATATAACTGCCCTTGAGGCCATACTAGTTACAGTAATGGAGCCCCTTTTAAATCCAGTATGGGTATTTATATTCGCAGGTGAAAAGCCTGGTATATATGCAATATTTGGTGGCATAGTCGTCATTACGTCTGTTACTGTCAGAAGTATTTATGTAGCAAAAAAGGTCATACCAGATGAAAATTAGCTGTGATAAACATTTTTTTCTATACGAAAGTGCTATTTAATGATATAATATCCTATAATATAGTAAAGGTTTAGACTAGTTTAAGGGAGGAATAACATGAGTATACCAAACATACTAACTATTTTAAGAATATTACTTATACCAGTCTACTTGTACTTTTTTTATTCTAATTTAAGCAACAGTTTTTTATTAGCAGGACTCGTTTTTATCTTAGCAGGAATTTCTGATATATTAGATGGATATATAGCTAGAAAATATAATATGACTACAAAGTTAGGAATAATATTAGATCCCGCTGCAGATAAATTGATGACCTTTACTATTCTCATTAGCTTCATTTCTAAGGGCATAATTCCGTTTTGGATATTGACTGCCATTGGAATTAAGGAAGTTATTATGATATTAGGCGGCTCTATTTTATATTTATTTAAAGGAAAGCAAGTTTTGCCATCTAACAAATATGGAAAAGTTGCAACTACGTCTTTCTATGTAGCTGCCTTGTCGAAAATATTTAGGCTGCCAGATTTTATATCTACACCCTTGTTTTCTCTAACAGTATTTTTAAATATCGTAGCCTTACTGAATTATTTTATAATTTTTACTCGTATGGGAAAACCTATTGCCGATGAGATGGTTGACAAACAATGATAATATTCATATAATATTAATAATTAAATTCAAATTTTGCTTTGATAAAGAGGAGTAGATAAATGCCTTTTACAGAGAATGGACTTTAGGCTGAGAGGTTCAAAAAGAAGCATTTATTGAAGGTCGCTTTTGAGCATTTAGGTTGAAACTAGTAAACCTAAAGGGTTTAACCCTTATATTAATTAAGAGCCATGGAGATTTCCATGGAATTAAGGTGGTACCGCGAATTACCCTTCGTCCTTTCAGTAGCTAGGACGGGGGCTTTTTTATTATAGAAGGAGGAGATAAAATGTTGGAGAATTTACCTAAGACTTACAATCCAAAGGATTTTGAGGAAAGACTTTATAATTATTGGAATGACAGCGGGCATTTCATAGCACATGTAGATGAAAATAAAAAACCATATACAATAATGATGCCGCCTCCAAATGTAACAGGCAGTCTACACATGGGTCATGCACTAAATAACACCATACAAGATATATTGATTAGGTGGAAAAGGATGGAAGGGTATTCGGCACTTTGGCTGCCGGGGACAGATCATGCCAGTATATCGACAGAAGCTAGGGTTGTAAATAAGATAAAGGCAGAGGGTAAGACTAAGGAAGGTCTAGGACGGGAAGGTTTTATTGAGGAAGCATGGGAGTGGACCCATAAATACGGCAATACCATCAAAAATCAGCTGAAAAAGCTAGGGGTGTCCTCAGATTGGACCAGAGATAGATTTACATTAGATGAGGGATTGAGCAATGCTGTGGAAGAAGTATTTATTAGACTTTATGAAAAAGGTTTAGTATATAGAGGGGATAGGATAATAAATTGGTGTCCCAGCTGTATGACTGCCATATCAGATGCAGAGGTAGAACACGAGGACCAAGACGGTCATATATGGCATATTAGATACCCTATCAAAGATAGCGAGGACTATATAATCATAGCAACAACTAGACCTGAAACGATGTTGGGCGACTTGGCCATAGCAGTACATCCTGAGGATGAAAGGTATAAGGAACTAGTGGGGAAAACTGCTATATTGCCACTTATGAATAGGGAAATCCCCATAGTCGCAGATGATTATGTAGAGATGGAATTTGGTACTGGAGCCGTAAAGATAACTCCATCCCACGATTTAAATGACTTTGAGGTAGGGGCAAGACATGGACTTGGACAATGTATTATAATGAATGAAAACGGAACCATAAGTCCTGAGGGTAATATATACCAAGGTCTAGAGAGATACGAGGCTAGAAAAAGAATTGTAGAAGATTTGGAAAAACAAGGATTCTTAGTTGAGACAAAGGAACATCAAAATGCAATTGGACATTGTGAAAGGTGTAGCACAGTAGTGGAACCTTTAATCTCGAAACAGTGGTTTGTAAAGATGGAACCTTTAGCTAGGCCTGCCTTAGAAGCTTATGATAGAGGAGAATTGAATTTTATTCCAGAGAGATTTGGAAAAGTATATGTAAATTGGCTAGAAAATATTAGAGATTGGTGTATTTCAAGGCAGCTTTGGTGGGGTCATAGATTACCTGTATATTATTGCGACGATTGTGGTGAAATCATGGTCTCAAAGACGAAACCCCATAATTGTAGCAAATGCAATGGTGTAAACATTCACCAAGACAACGATACTTTAGATACGTGGTTTTCATCGGCACTATGGCCTTTTTCTACCCTTGGCTGGCCTGAGAAGACCGAAGACTTGGGGTACTTTTTTCCAACAGATGTCCTCGTTACAGGATATGACATTATATTTTTCTGGGTAATTAGAATGGTATTTTCAAGCTTAGAACAGATGGGAGAGTTACCATTTAAGGATGTATTCTTAACTGGTCTTGTAAGGGATTCAGAGGGAAGAAAAATGAGTAAGTCCCTAGGAAACGGTATAGATCCGCTAGAAATCATAGAAGAATACGGTGCGGATGCCCTTAGATTCACCTTAGTGACTGGAAATACTCCAGGAAATGATATGAGATTTTACATGGAAAGAGTAGAAGCCAATAGAAATTTTGCAAATAAGTTATGGAATGCCTCAAGATTTGTCCTTATGAACTTGGAAGAAGGCATTGAAAAGAGTCAATTTGATGTGGAAAAATTAGAAGAAGAAGATAGATGGATTATATCTAGATTAAATACAGTCATAAAAGAAGCCACGGAAAATCTAGACAAATATGAAATAGGTTTGGCTGCAGGAAGGATTTACGATTTCATTTGGGATGAATATTGTGACTGGTATATAGAGATGGTTAAATCCAGACTATATGGCGATGATGTAAGTAGCAAGGAAACTGCGGAGCAAGTTTTACTCTATGTATTAAAGGACATATTGAAATTACTTCATCCGTTTATGCCATTTATTACTGAAGAGATATGGCAGCATTTACCAGGCAATGACAGCCCACTAATTTTAAGCTCATGGCCTGAATATAAAAATGAATTGGATTTTCCAGACTCAGAAGGTGCCATAGAGTTTATTAAAACGGCAATAAAAAGCATAAGAAATGCCAGAGCTGAAATGAACATCGCTCAATCTAAAAAATCAAATCAGATATTTGTAACTGATGATGAAAAAATCAAGTCAATCATAGCCAAAGGAGAGAGATACTTCCTCAATCTAGCCTCTGCTGATGAAATAGAATTTAGTGAAAACAAAGAGGGAATGGGAGAGGATAATATATCCGTAGTATTAGATAGATGCGAAGTGTATTTACCTCTTAAAGAATTAATAGACTTTGAAAAGGAAATTGACCGATTGGAAAAGGAAAAGGAAAAGCTAGAAGTTGAAATCAAGAGGGTAAATGGGAAGTTGTCCAATGATGGATTCGTAAAAAAGGCACCTGAAAAGGTAGTACTGGAAGAAAGAAAAAAGAAAGACAAATACGAAGAAATGTTGGAAAAGGTATTAGAAAGGCTAGAAGGCTTAAAATCTAATAGATAGTGGTGGGAATATGAAATATCAGAAAGTAGTGGAATATCTAAAGGAGACCGATAAATTGGGGTCTAAATTTGGGGTTGAGGCCATAGGCAAGCTTTTAGATTTATTGGGCAACCCTCAAAGAAATTTAAAAATTATTCATATAGGTGGAACCAATGGAAAAGGTTCCACCTCCAGTTATTTGAATAATATTCTAATTAATGGTGGATATAAAGTAGGATTATTTACTTCACCTTATATGGATAAAATAAATGAGTCTATAAAGGTAAATGGAATAGATATTTCTGATGAAGATTTTTCTAGATTATTTTCTGCAATTGTGGATAAAATTGATATCATGAAGTCCCAAGAAATGGGGAACCCTACAACTTTTGATATTTTAACAGCTTTAGGGTTTATGCATTTCAAAGAAGAAGATATTGATTATTTAATCTTGGAAGTGGGTCTCGGAGGGAAAAATGATTCAACTAACGTCATTACATCGCCCATGGCTTCAGTATTTACTACCATAGACTACGATCATGTCGATGTATTGGGCTCTACTATTGAAGAGATTGCTTTTGAAAAGTCAGGAATTATAAAGGAAGGCTCCATAGCAATATCCCATCCACAAAAGGAAAATGTGGAGGATATTCTAATAAGTGCTGCAAAGGAAAAAAATACTAGATTTTACAAATGTCCAATGGAAAACATAGCAATTAAAGAAATCTCAAATGCTGGAAGCATATTTGATTTTATCTATGGAGACAACCATATAAAGGATATTGAGATATCCATGGTCGGGGAATACCAAATATACAATGCCGCCTTGGCACTGACTACAATCCTAATCCTAAGAGAAAGAAATCTTCTGCAAATATCAGATGATAAAATTAAAAGGGGATTAAAGGAAACTAGATGGCCTGGAAGGCTTGAGGTCATAAAAAGAAAACCTACCATTTTATTAGATGGTGCCCATAATTTGCAGGGAATGATACAGCTAAAAAAGGCAATTAAAATGTTTAATTACAGCAGATTAATACTGTGCATTGCAATTTTAAGGGATAAGGATGTCCCTCATATGATTGAAGAAATTGCATCATTGGCTGATAAAATCATAGTGACAGAAGTTGATATGAGCAGAAAATTAGAGGCAGAAGTTTTAGGAGAGAAAATATTAAAATATAATAAATCTGTTATAATCGAGCAAGATTTGCAAAAGGCCATAGAAATTGGCCTAGAGCTAACTAGAGAAGAGGATATACTAGTAGTTGGAGGCTCCCTTTATTTAATGGGACAGGCTAGAAAGATATTAAAATCATCATAATAATAGAAAGTTATAAATCCAATGGAGAATATTCCATTGGATTTATATATTGCTTATAAGGACGTCCATTATCCCTTTATATATTGCATCTGTATTGGTTTTCCAGCTAGTACATATTAAATCCGCCTGTTCTTTTGATGCCACGTCAAAATATATGCTGAATAAGGTTTCATCGTTTTCTACTAACTTTAGGTTAATAATAAACTGCCCATTTTCTTTTGGAAAATATTCTGCTATTATTTGTGCTTCAAGTTCCTTTTTTCTTTGAAACTTACCAAACTCTATTGTTAATTCTTCTTTGACCGAAGGAGGTATTCTATCCTGAAAATACGATAAGGTCATATTGCCCTTCTCCAGCAATGAATAGATTTCTTTACCCTCAATATTAGTTTTAATAATAAAATTGGAGTCAATCAATTCAGAAAGATATTGCTGTATTGAAAAATAGTCCATATAATTTTTTTTGAGAACAAATTCCCCTAGTTCTGCATTATTAAACGAACCTGATTTAATTATATATAATAATAATAATTTATTCTGTGCCAGTTCTTCAGTGTTTTCAATAAACATTTTTCACTCCCCCTATATATATTTATAATTTATTATAACACATCTTCTCTTTTTTTATAGTATACTGTATATAATATAAAAATCATAATAGGGGAGACAGAAATGAAAACAAAAGTACAGTTAATTATTATTTTATCAACTTTAGTATTATTTACAGCCATGGGATGTAAAGGAAACAAGGCAGATGAAACCTTCGATGCAAGCCTGCCTATGGACCTTAATCAGAGTGAAGAAGTCGAAAAAGATGTAGGTGAGAAAAGCGATGTTGATATAGAAATAGATATAGTAGAGAGAGATTTAAAAGACGATATAGATTTGTCCTTAGAACCCAATGAAGCAGGGGATGTAATGATTTTAATGTATCACAATATTGGAGAAGAGGAAGCGGAGTGGACAAGGACTCCTGACAATTTAAGGAAGGACTTAAAAATCTTATATGACAAGGGGTATAGAGCTATCAGTCTTAAAGATTATGTAAATAACAATATAGATATAGAAGCGGGGACGACTCCAGTAGTCCTTACTTTTGACGATGGTAATGAAAATAACTTTAGAATAATCTTGGATGAAGAGGGAGAAAAAATTATCGATCCAGATTCTGCCGTTGGAATACTGGAAAAATTTAAGAAAGATTATCCAGACTTTGGAACGACAGCCACATTTTTTGTGTTCGGAAATAATCCCTTTAGACAGAAAGAGTATCTTGAATTCAAATTAAGTTTTTTAGTGGAAAACGGGTACGATATAGGCAATCACACCATAGACCATAGAAGTGTGAAAAATATAGATGATAAGGAAACAATACAAGAAGTAATAGGCAAGCAAATAAAAGTCATAGAGGACATATTACCCGAATATAAACTAAGCACGTATGCATTATGCTATGGAGAAAGGCCAAGTAATGAGAACTTGGAAATGTACTTAGAGGAAGGTATATACGATGGCACAAGCTATAAAAATGTTGCCATTTTAAATGTAGGGTGGAATCCTGCACCATCACCCATAACGTCTAAATTCAATCCCCTATCCCTACCTAGAATAAGGGCATCTGAAATGAAAGTTGACAATGTAGGGCTTTATAATTGGCTAGAGCATTTTGAAAAAAATCCTCAAAAAAGATATATTTCAGATGGAGTGAAGGAAATAATCACAATTCCTGAGTTTATGGCAGATTTAATAGACTTAGAAAAGATAGGAGAGAAAGAATTATATATATATGAAAAATAAGATAGAGGCCAAATAGGAAAAGGTTTTAAGAGTACCTAGCAAATTTATGCTAGGTACTTTTGTATGTAATAAATATTTTCCTAAGGAATAAATTATATATATAGGAAACAGGGAGGGAGCGAAATGAGGTCGTATTACAAAAATGGTATTACAATAAGATTATTAATAGTCCTTTGTATAGCCTTAGTATCATTAGTTTACGTTTCTGTAATAACAACTGGAAACATAGCAGAGGTCTTTTTACCTACAAAGGAATTGCCTATTTATAGTGTAGAAACTTCTGAAAAAAAGATATCCGTTAGCTTTGATGCTGCATGGGGACATGAATACACCCCTTTTATTTTGGATACACTAGATAAATACAATATTAAAAGCACCTTCTTCCTCGTGGGATTTTGGATAGATAAATATCCGGAGGATGTAAAGGAAATAGCTAGACGAGGCCACGATGTAGGCAATCATTCTACTACCCATCCAAATATGAGTCAATTAAGCAAAGAAAAGATATTAGAAGAAATAAATACGACGGGAGATAAAATTGTAGAATTGACGGGGAAAAAGCCCATACTTTTCAGGCCGCCATTTGGTGACTACAATGACCTTTTAATACAAACATGTGAGGAAGAGGGATATTATCCAATACAATGGGATGTTGATTCATTGGATTGGAAGGAATTAGGCTCCCAGCCTGTAGTTGATAGAGTGACAAGAAATGTAAGGAATGGTTCCATAGTATTATTTCACAACAATGCAAAATATATCGAAGAATACCTGCCCATAGTAATAGAGAGATTGCAAGAGTCGGGATATGAAATTGTGCCAATTTCAGAATTAATCTACAGGGAGGATTATATGATGGACAATACAGGGAGACAAATAAACACAAAATAGAAAAAGGATGAGGGATATAGTGAAATATAGGAAAACAGTATTCATTGGAATAATAGACAGCTCTGAGGGTGATTCCACATACAGTTTACTAAAAGAGATACTATCATTATGCAATTATTACACCTTATATGAGAACTCACCGAAGACAATATCGATATTTTGCGGTGATAAAAGTATTCCAATAATTGTAAACATTAGACCGGAAAACATTAGGGCAGTGGAGGAATTGGGCATAGACTTTGATATTCTACTCCTTACGTTCCCATACATAGAAAGCTACGGGGAAGATGTGTTAAAAAGGATTGTTAGTAAAACTCAATATTTTATAGTAAATAGCGATGGAGATAAATGGAATAAGCTATTGGATGATAATATAAAGTCAATCATTATAACCTATGGATTTAATAGCAAAGCCACCATAACCCCCTCTAGTTTCAACAGTCAAGATTTATTGGAGATGAATATCTGCTTTCAAAGAGAAATAAAAACCATTGAGGAAGAAGTAATAGAACCTTTTGAATTGACCATAAAAATGGACATGGTCAAAATCGATATTTATTCTGCCATAGCAGTCATTACTTGTTGTTTGATTCTAGGGATGGATATAGTGACTACAGAATTCTCAAAATCCAGTAGAGAAAATAAGTTGTTAAAAAAAAGTTGAGGAAAATTTAACAAATATTTAAAAATAAGCAGGACTTTCTAATTTTATGTCTAATAATAGATATATACCAAATGACAATTTCTATATCTATTATTTATTTTTGTTATATTCATTCTCCTACTAGAATATATTAGATATAGATTAAAATAACATATGAATAGGAGTGGATGACCGATGACAGATAAAACAAAAGAAACAAATACCGTAAGGTTGGTTGGGAAAATAAGGGGGGAAAAAACTTTTAGCCATGAAATGTATGGGGAAGGTTTTTACACTATTAAATTGGAGGTACCCAGGTTAAGCGATTCAACGGATATGTTACCTATTACAGTTTCTGAAAGGCTTATGGTAAATATTGACTTATATCCAGGGCAATATGTTATAATAGAGGGACAACTTAGATCCTATAATAGGTATGTGGGAAATAGCAATAGACTTATATTGACTATTTTTGCAAAGGATATTTATGTACCTGAAGAAGAAGAATTATCAGAAGTTTTAAAAAAGCCAAATGAAATTTTCTTGGATGGGTATATATGTAAGAAACCAATATATAGGACGACTCCATTTGGCAGAGAAATTACAGATGTATTGGTAGCAGTAAATCGTGCATACAATAAATCAGATTACATTCCCTGTATTGCATGGGGAAGAAATGCACGCTTTTGTGAAAATATGATAGTAGGGGACCATATTAAATTATGGGGCAGGATTCAAAGCAGAGAATATCAAAAAAAGTACCCATCAGGAGAAATAGAAACAAAGGTCGCATTTGAAGTATCAGTATCAAAACTTGAATATATTGAAAATGACAACAATAGATTGGAAACATATGAACTCGAAGGATAAAATTATTTAATGAAAGGATAAATTATGGATACAAAATTGATTTTTAGTGCTATAATGTTGATAATATTAGTGAGCATCCAATATACCCTCAACCAAATTTTAAAGGAATTGAGGGATATTCGAAGGATATTATTAAGAAACCCAAGTGATATAAACACAAGATGAAAGGAGAGAATATAGTTGAATGGCAGCAAAAAAGAAAAGATATTATATAGCAGGGGAGACATTAGCACTAGAATCAAGGAATTGGGCGAAATTATTTCAGAAAAGTACAGGAAAAAAAACCTTTTAGTGATATCGTTACTTAGGGGGAGCTTCATATTTACAGCTGATTTAGTGAGGGAATTGTCTATTCCCGTAGAAGTTGATTTTATGACTACTGCCAGTTATGGGCACGAAGAAATGTCCTCTGGTAATGTGGAAATTGTACATGATATACGTACAAATGCAGAGGGAAGAGATATATTAATAGTAGATGATATAATAGATTCTGGTTTTACATTAAAAAAAGTAAAAGAGACATTAGATTTGAAAAACCCAAACTCTATTGAAATATGTGTAATGTTGGATAAGCCTAGCAGGAGAAGAGTCGATATTAATCCAAAGTTTGTAGGATTTAGTATACCAGATGTTTTTATTGTAGGATATGGACTTAATTATGGTGATTATTACAGAAATATACCTTATATTTTTACATTTGATTAAAATCTCACCTGCGGGTAACCGTAGGTGAATTTATTAGAATGAAACAGCGAGAAACGTCCTGCTGTTTTATTTCGTTAAGGGGTGTTTTTATGAATGAATTTGATAGGCCTTCTATACTGGAAGCAAACATAATATACTTTTTATTGGGTCTAGCATTATTATTTCTTGGCTCTATTGTCCAAAGTAGAGAAATATATTCGGGTTTACTAATTACAGAATATATAATAATACTGCTTCCAAATATTCTATATTTGAAACTAAGGGGATACTCCCTTAAGCATACGTTAAGACTAAATAAATTAACATTTAAACAAGGTATATATATAGGATTAATTATCGTATTTACTTATCCCGTTGCCGTTTTTTTAAATACTATTGTCATATTTGTATTAAACAGTATAGGAAATGTAGTTCCAAGCCCTTTGCCAATTCCACAGGAGCCAAAAACATATTTGTTAAGCTTATTTGTCATAGCCTTGTCTCCTGGAATATGTGAAGAAATAATGTTCAGGGGTACAATTATGAGAGCGTATGAAAATATGGGGACAAAAAGGTCTATAATTTATTCGTCGTTGCTCTTTGGAATATTTCATTTAAATTTGCAAAACCTATTGGGCCCCATGTTTTTAGGATTGATTTTGGCATTGATGGCACATAAAACAAATTCCATATTTGCTTCAATATTGGGTCATGCCTTTAGCAATGGAATAGCTATGACCATAAGCTATATTGCAGGAAATGCACAAAATCAATTACAAGATATTCCTGTAGATGTAATGCCAAATAATTCGCAGATGACAGTTTTACTTATTGCCATGGGGACAGTTGCCTATGTATCAGTTTTAATTGTAATAAAGTTATTTAAAAAACTGCCACGGGGTCACATAAACATAGAAGAGCAAATGCAAATACGTAGAAAAAAAGAAGTAAGGTTGTCTCATTTTTTACCTGTCGTCTTTGTCATAGCACTATTTATCATAATCAACGTCAAACTATTTTTTCTTTGAGAATAAAATGGAGAACTTCTTCCAATAATATAGATGGGAGGAAGTTCGATGAAAAAGAAAAAGGAAACTCTGGAATATAGGCTAAAATACGAGATAGCAGAGGAACTAGGTTTAATGGACAAAATAAAAGAACAAGGTTGGGGTGCATTGACCGCAAAAGAATCAGGTAGAATAGGCGGCCTTATTACTGTGAGAAAAAGAGAAATGAGAAATAAAAACAGTATTCAGTAGGGGGAACGGTATGGACAGTTACAGTGAATTTGCAAATTTATATGACGATTTAATGAGAGACTTTGACTATGAAAAGTGGTTTAATTATATAGAAGAAATTTTTATGAAGTACAATATAATCCCAAAAAACATATTGGAAATGGCCTGCGGCACTGGAAATCTCTCGTATTTTTTAGGGAATAGGGGATATAGATTGACATGTTTCGATTTATCATCGGACATGCTGTCCAAGGCCTATGAAAAGCTGAGAAGATTTAAAAATGTAAAAATATTAAAACAAGATATGGTAAACTTTAACTTTGATAAATCGTTTAACGCTATTATCTCTGTTTGCGACAGCATAAATTATATAACAGATTTAGAAAACCTAAATAAAACTTTTAATAATGTGTGGAAACATTTGGACGATGATGGTATATTTATATTTGATGTTAATTCTTACTACAAATTAAAAAATATAATTGGGAATAATATATTTGTCGAAGACAGGAAAGGTATTTTTTACACTTGGCAAAATCAATTTGATGAAAATAACAACATCAGTAGTTTTTATCTGACGTTTTTCCATGGTTTAGATGGTGTTAATTATGTTCGTTTTGACGAAGAGCACAGGCAAAGAGCTTATACCGTAGAAGAAATAGTATCTAGCCTTAAAAAAGCTGGATTTAGAACCGTAGATTACTATGATGCCTTTAGCTTTGACAATCCAAAGATTCATTCTGAAAGGATAAATTTCGTAGCAATTAAATAATTACATAGTACAGGAGTGATTAAGTGAACGATTATTTAATCAGGGGAATAGACAAAAGTAAAAGCATTCGAATATTTGCAGCCACTACAACAAATATGGTAGAGAAGGCCAGAACAACACATAACACATCACCAACGGCTACGGCAGCACTGGGAAGGTCTTTGACTGCTGCTGCTATGATGGGTGTTATGATGAAAAATGATAAGGATAAACTTACATTGAAAATCTCTGGAGGAGGGCCAATTGGCACTATTCTAGTAGTATCAAATAACAAAGGTATTGTCAAAGGATATGCAGACTATCCCCATGCAGATTTGCCCAGTAGAAGGGATGGAAAATTAGATGTGGGAGGATTAGTAGGCACCAATGGAAGCATTACCACCATAATGGATTTAGGGCTTAGGGACCCTTATATTGGACAATCGGCTTTAGTATCTGGAGAGATAGCAGAGGACCTAGCATCGTACTATGCCATTTCTGAACAGCAGCCCTCTGCCGTAAGTCTTGGAGTTCTAGTAGATAGGGATATATCCGTAAAGGCAGCAGGTGGATATATAATACAGTTACTTCCAAATATTGCTGAAGAAAATATAGATAAAATAGAGAGGACATTGAAGGAAATAGAACCAGTATCAGAATTGATTAATAAGGGACTTAGTCCAGAGGATATCATGGATAAAATATTAGGCGAATTCCAAATGAATACTCTCGATAAGATTGAAATTGAATATCAATGCGATTGTTCCAGGGAAAGGATAGAAAAGGTATTGACTAGTTTGGGTAGGGAAGAGTTAAAATCCATGATTGAAGAGGACGGAGAAGGGGAAGTAGTATGCCATTTTTGTAATACGAAATACCATTTCAACAAAGAAGAATTGGAAAATCTATACTTAAATATATAGTGGAGGCGCAAGATGAAAGGCTGGATAATTTACAATGGAGCATTAAGGATAAAAAAGGTGGAAATATTAGTAGAAAAACTGTCTTTAGAAGGTAAAAAAAAGGATATTGACTTAAAGCTAGTTAAAAACAATCAACTTATACCGACTTATAATTCCCTCGGGAAAGCAGAATTAAATAGTATAGTTGAATTAGATGAGCCGGATTTTATAATATTTTGGGACAAGGATATATTGTTGGCGAGACATCTCGAAAAAATGGGATATAAGCTGTTTAACAAGCGAGAGGCTATTGAGAATTGTGACAATAAAGCACTTATGCATTTAAAATTATCAAATTTGAATATTAGAATACCTAAGACAATAGTAGGTCCTTTTGTATTCCACCAGCAAAACCTCAAAGAACAGTATTATAATGTAATATTTGAAGAGCTAGGGAACAAGATAATCCTCAAAGAGTCCTACGGTTCCTTTGGCATGCAAGTATATCTAATCAATAGAAAAGAGGAACTACAATCAAAACTAATAGAAATGGGGAATAGAAGCTTTATATTACAGGAGTATATAGATACTAGTTTTGGAAAGGATATTCGTGTAAATATAGTGGGAGACAGGGTAATTGGCGCCATGGAGAGGACAAACTCATCTGATTTCAGGGCAAATATAACCTTAGGCGGTGTAGGAAAGGTTGTAGAATTAGATGACAGACAAAAAGAAATAGCATTGGCTGCTCATAAGGCATTAGAACTAGATTTTAGTGGAGTAGACCTCCTATATGGCAAAGAAAATGAGCCAATACTTTGTGAGGTAAATTCCAATGTGAATTATGTTAGTTTTGAGACGGCATCTGGATTAAATTTCAGTAGCATATTATTGGATTATATAATGGAGAGATTATAATGCTTGGATTATTACTATACAATAAGGAAGACTATCTTAGGAATGAAACATATGTGAAATGGTTAATAGAAGAAGGATATAGAAATGATTTAAACCTTATGATTATGTTTAAAAATGACCTTATACTAAAAGGTATACCAAAAAACATCCATATAGATTTTGTAATCAATAGGACGCGAAGTTATGACCTGAGCTTACTATTTGAATTAAACGACATCCGCGTGTTTAATAATTCAGAAATCACATTATTGGGAAACAATAAGCTAGCTGCATATAAATATGCAAAGCTTAAAAGATTTAGTTTTCCCGAGGTCTTATTGAATTGGGGACATGGTAAAGTAATATCAAAGCCCAATGACAGCCATGGAGGATATGGAATTGGATTAGTAGGTGAAATAGATTTAAACGATGGAAACAATAGATTTCAGCAGGTATTTGTCGAAGATATATTGGGCGATGTTAGATTTTATGTAATCGGCAATAAAATTGTCCATGGGGTATTGAGGAAGTCAAAGGATAAAATCCTGTCGAATTTTAGTCAAGGGGGAGAAATAGAATACTATAAATTTTCTCAAGAAGAAAAAGACTTTGTGGAGAATTTCATAAAGGGGCTTAAAGTAGATTATGCAGGCATAGATTTTTTCATTACAGTTAAGGGTCAGCTTATATTCAATGAAATCGAAGATGTAGTTGGAAGCAGGATGCTTAGCCAGCTAGGCATCAATAATACCACTGAACTGTATTTTGCACATATTTCCAAACAAATGAAAAAGTAGAGTTGACAATTTAGAATAATTTAGTTATACTTATTATTGTTGTATTGAGAAGTCATTTACATAATAATGGTACTTCTTAGAACTAAAGGCCCAGATAGCTCAGTCGGTAGAGCAGTAGACTGAAAATCTACGTGTCGCTGGTTCGATTCCGGCTCTGGGCACCACAAAATTTCAATGAAACATTGACAACAAAATTGAATTATGCTATCATATATTAGCAGCAAAATATTATGCGGAAATGGCTCAGTGGTAGAGCATCGCCTTGCCAAGGCGAGGGTCGCGAGTTCGAATCTCGTTTTCCGCTTTCGAAATATAGCCCTAAATATTTAGGGCATATATATTTTGGCGCCATAGCCAAGCGGCAAGGCAGAGGTCTGCAAAACCTTTATCCCCGGTTCAAATCCGGGTGGCGCCTTAAATATTGATCTCTGGACATATCCAGAGATTTTTCTTTTGTGGGGTGATAGAATGAATCCATTTATACCAATGGGCAAAGGCAATATTGCAATAGTAGACGGTAGAATAAGCGTAGAAATAGAGAATAATTTAAAAAGACTGGGTCTAAAAGTTGTAAAGACAGCAGAATGTAAGGAAGTGCACGAAAGCATATCATATCATCCAGACATTGTAATGCACCCGATAAACCACAGTACCTTAATGATTGCACCCAATGTATTTGATTACTATGGGGAAAGACTGAAGAAAATGGGTATTAAATTAATTAAGGGGGAAAAATATTTAGACTGTAAATATCCAGATGACATTGCATATAATGTAGGAAGACTTCAAAACATAGCTATTCACAACTTTAAATACACCGATGAAAAATTGAAATATTACTTACAAAAAGAAAATTTAAAGTTTATAAATGTAAGTCAGGGTTATAGTAAATGCTCATTGGCAATAGTAGGAGAATATTCAGCTATAACCTCAGATTATCCTATTTATCGAAAGCTTACTATGTTAGGATACGATATTTTATTAATTGAACCGAAGTATATTAATTTACCAGGTCAAAAGTATGGATTCATAGGTGGTACAAATGGAAATATTTCAAAACATAAATCCGTAATATCTGGAAGTTTAAATGAACATCCCGATAAAAATCAAATACTAAAATTTTTCAATAAAAAAAACGTAGAATTAATATATTTGTCACAAAAGCCTCTTTTGGATATTGGTACTATAATTACTCTAAATTCCCATTAGTGTAAGTCTTTATAAAGTATATGACTTTTTCTTAAGTACATACTACTAAAAGAAAGGAGTGATACGGTGCAAGCTATAAAAATCGGCGGAGATATAAACAAAGACGAAGTTAAGTTATTAATTGGCAAGTATTTCTCTAATTCTAAAGTCAATATACAGGAGAAAGATTACGAGGGAAGATTTGAGTTCTTATTTTCTTTTGGTAAAAGAAAGGACTTAGACGATATTTCATTTTATAATACTATTACCCAAATGGTAAATGACATACTGATGGAAATATATTTTAAACAATTAATTAAAGATAGAGTATTTAAAATATGTAGCGATTACAGGGGAACAGATAAGGCGAAAATTGCATCCTATACTCATACTAATTTAAAAAATGAAAATTATTTTGTAAGGGAAAAAAGCATTGTGATGGAAGAAATATTAAATCATATAATCGAAAACAATGTTTTATATATAGATGGATTTATGAATTTTAGGCTTAGAAAGTTTTTATATATGTTGGATATAGCAATTGAGAAGGCCATAAATCAGATTGAAGCTGAAAAAGAATATGTAGAGTTTTTAAATATGCTTCAGTACTTTGTAGAAATACAGGAACCAAAAGCAGATCTTATAAATGTAGTAATAAAAGATGGCAATTATTCCTTATATGACAAAGAGCATATTCCAATAGAAAACGGTCTTTTATCAAATCTAGAGGACGATTTATGGTACGAAGATGTTAGCAAGGCAGATCTTTTAATCAGTTCTTTAATAGTACTGTCCCCTTTAAAATTGACAATTCATATAGAAGAAGGCGAAGAAAGGGAATTAATAGATGTAATCACAAAAGTATTTAAAGGTAAAGTAGAGTTTTGCCGTGGCTGTGAATTCTGTGAGATAAAGCCAAAAATTAAAAAAGGAAAGTATTAAATTTTAAAAGGACCTTGGAAATAAGGAATATATTTGATACTATAATAAAAAAGGATTATTTTGGAGGTAATTATGAGCAAAGAGATTGTAAGACCGTCTATTTTGCCTGGTTTTATGGAATTAATCCCGGGTGAGCAGATTTTATTTAACAAAATGTTAGATACCATAAGGGAAAACTACGAAAAGTTTGGTTTTTTACCCATAGACACGCCAATTATTGAAAAATCTGAGGTGTTGTTGGCAAAGGGCGGCGGAGAAACAGAAAAACAGATATACAGATTTGAAAAAGGAAGTACTGATATGTCCCTAAGGTTTGATTTGACAGTTCCCCTGGCCAGATATGTGGCACAGCACTATTCGGAGTTAAATTTTCCATTTAGACGATATCATATAGGAAAAGTATATAGAGGAGAAAGAAATCAAAAAGGCAGGTTTAGAGAATTTTATCAATGCGATATTGACATCGTAGGCAATGGCACATTAGATATTATAAATGATGCCGAAATACCTGCTCTTATATATTCCACTTTTAAGGACTTAGGTTTTGATGAGTTCACCATAAGAGTCAATAATAGAAAGTTACTAAAGGGCTTTTTCAACAGTTTAAATATTGAGGACTCTTCCGTGGTTCTAAGGGTATTAGATAAATTAGAAAAAATAGGTTTAAAAGAAGTGGAAAAAGAATTATTGAGCCTTCAGGTTGTAGACAAGGATTTAGAAAAGATTTTAAGTTTCATCAGTATAAGGGGAACTAATGACGAAATATTAGACGAGCTAAGAAAACTAGATATAGAAGATGAAGAGTTCTTAGAAGGGTTAGACGAGTTATCCACTGTTATAAAATACATTGGATTATTTGGGGTGCCAGAGGAAAATTATCGAATCGATTTACCAACAGTAAGGGGTTTAGACTATTACACAGGTACGGTTTACGAGACATACTTAGATAATCACATATCCATCGGTTCAATTTGCTCCGGTGGTAGATATGATGACTTGGCTTCTTATTATACTAAACAAAGATTACCAGGTGTGGGAATTTCCATTGGGCTTACAAGGCTTTTTTATCAGCTAATGGAAGCGAAAATCATAGAGACAGCGGAGAATTCTCTTTTAGACGTATTAGTCATTCCCATGGATGGTTTTTTAAAAGATAGTGTCGAGAAAGTAAATGTCCTTAGAAAAGAAGGTATACACGGTCAAATATATTTGGAAAGCGGGAAAATAGGGAAAATCTTTGGATATGCTGACAAATTAAATATACCTTATGTAATGGTAATTGGAGAAGAAGAAGTAAAAAACAATACCTGTTCCTTGAGAAATATGAAGACTGGAGAGCAAGAAAGTATAAAACTAGAATTAGCAATCGAGAAACTTAAAAACAAAAATTAAAAGCTTGATTTTTCTTTTAAAAAGTGATAAAATATAACTTACTTTAATTTAATATTTGGTGTTGAAGGGAAGAGTAATATATCCTTTACTTAAAAGAGAGGGAAAACCTAGGCTGAAAGTTTTTCTAAGATAATAATATATGAATACCACCCCGGAGCCGAATCCAATTTAAGGATTTCCGCATTTAGCGTTATAAAATTTGAGAAGCAATTAGGGTGGAACCACGAAGCATAGCCTTTCGTCCCTACATTAGATTATGTAGAGATGAAAGGCTTAAATTTTTTTTGGGAGGAATAGAAATGGATAAAATTAAAATCACTTTGCCAGATGGCTCAGTAAGGGAATACGACAAGGGAGTAACTGTATTAGAAATAACAAGGGGAATATCCGAAGGCTTGGCGAGAGCGGCCTTAGGGGCAGTAGTAAATGGTGAGACACTGGGTATGCAAGAAACCGTTAATGAGGATTCTGCTTTCAAGGTAGTGAAATTTGAAGACAAGGAAGGAAAAGAAATATTTTGGCATACTTCCGCACATATAATGGCCTTGGCAGTGCAAAAGCTATTTCCAGGAGTGAAGTTTGCCATAGGTCCTGCAATAGACAGCGGGTTTTACTATGATTTCGACACAGAACATAGATTTACTCCGGAGGACCTAGAGAAAATCGAAAAAGAAATGGCAAAGATTTCTAAGGAAGGCCATATTTTAGAGAGATTTGTATTGCCAAAGGACGAAGCCTTAAAATACTTTAAGGAAAGAGGGGAAGTCTATAAGGTAGATTTAATAGAGCATTTTCCTGAAGATGAGGAAATATCGTTTTATAAATTGGGGGAATTTACAGATCTTTGTGCCGGGCCTCACTTATACGACACAAAAAAGGTTAAGGCTATTAAACTTTTAAGTATTGCAGGGGCATATTGGCGTGGCGATGAAAAAAACAAGATGCTACAAAGAATATATGGTACTACCTATGAAAAGAAGAAGGATTTGGAAGAATATCTTCATAGACTAGAAGAGGCAAGGAAAAGAGATCATAGAAAATTAGGAAAAGAACTTGACCTATTTAGTATCCACGAAGAAGGACCCGGATTTCCGTTTTTCCATCCAAAGGGAATGGTCCTTAGAAACATCCTAGAGAATTTTTGGAGGGAAGAGCATGTTAAGGCCGGATACGACGAAATTAAAACTCCATTAATATTGAACGAAGATCTATGGCATCGCTCCGGTCACTGGGATCATTACAAGGAAAATATGTATTTTACGACAATAGACGAAGGGGATTATGCCATAAAACCAATGAACTGTCCTGGTTCCATATTAGTATATAAATCAAAGATGTATAGCTATAGAGACTTGCCATTAAGGTGGGGTGAATTGGGATTGGTTCATAGACATGAACTGTCAGGAGCCCTCCACGGGCTTATGAGGGTCAGATCCTTCACCCAAGATGATGCTCATTTATTCGTATTACCTTCTCAAATAAAAGAAGAATTAATAGGAGTTATAAACTTAGCTGACCATATTTACAACGTGTTTGGATTTAAATACCATGTAGAATTGTCAACTAGGCCAGAAAATTCCATGGGTACTGAAGAACAATGGGAAATAGCCACAAATGGATTGATTGAGGCTCTAAAGGAAAAAGAAATTAATTATATATTAAATGAAGGAGATGGGGCATTCTACGGGCCTAAAATCGATTTTCATTTAGAAGATGCCATAGGCAGAACTTGGCAATGTGGGACTATTCAATTAGACTTCCAAATGCCTGAAAAATTTGATATGTCTTATGTTGATAAAGACAATGAAAAGAAGAGACCTGTAATGCTTCATAGGACAATTTACGGAAGTATGGAAAGGTTTATGGGTATATTGATAGAACATTATGCCGGTAAATTTCCTCTATGGCTAGCACCAGTTCAGGCCATAGTATTACCTATATCGGATAAGTTTAACGATTATGCCTTTGAAATGAAGGATGCTATGGAGAGTAAAGGCATAAGGGTAGAAATAGATACTAGGGCAGAAAAAATAGGCTATAAAATTAGAGAAGCTCAGTTACAACAAATCCCCTATATGTTCGTAGTTGGCGAGAAGGAAGTAGAAGAAGGCACTGTTTCAGTAAGAAAAAGAGACCAAGGAGATTTGGGACAAAAGGCATCAGAGGATATTATGGAGCAGCTGATTCAGGAAATAAAGAATAAGGATAAATAAAAAATGGAAGGGCTTTCCTTCCATTTTTTTAGTTAATTTCATCTGCACATGGCAAAGGTTTTTTATATATGTTAAAGATTCTATTTAACTCGTCGCTATCTATGATTTCCCTTTCCATTAGAGTGTTGGCGATATGTAAAAGGATATATTTGTTTTCACCGATGATTTTTAATGCTGCTTTATATCTTTCATCGGTTATCTTCTTTATCTCAACTCTGATAATATCAGAGTTGTACCTAATAAAGACCTCATCTAATTCCATCGTCCCCAATTCACTCATGCCATAGCTGCAAACCATTTCCCTGGCAATTTCCGTCGCCTTATTTAGATCATCCTTTGCGCCAGTTGTGATTTCGTTGAAAACAAATTCCTCGGCTGCCCTTCCCGCCAATAGACATGTAATTTTATTTTCAAGTTCTGATTTTGAGATTAAATATCTTTCCTCATCAGGAAATTTAAGCACATATCCTAAGGCCTGCCCCCTTGGTACGATGGATATTTTTTGTACTACATCAGTGTCAAGAATTTTTGAAACCAAGGCATGGCCGGACTCGTGGATTGCTATGGTTTCCTTTTCTTTTTTTAATATAGATGGATTTTTAAGCTCCAACCCAGCCAATACCCTTTCAATGGCGGCATCAAATTCATTGATTGAAATTCTATTTTTATTGTTTCTAACAGCGATAATAGCAGCTTCGTTGGCTATATTGGCCAACTGGGCTCCTGAAAGTCCAGTTGTTTTTTTTGCTATGGCTTTTATATCTATAGTTTTGTCTATAGGTTTATTTTTTATGTGGACCTGAAGTATCTGTTCCCTAGCCCTTATATTTGGGTTTCCAACGTATATATGTCTGTCAAACCTTCCTGGCCTTAAAAGGGCCTCATCTAGGAGGTCCAATCTATTAGTAGCACCGATGACGATTACAGTTTCATTTGTATTGAATCCGTCCATTTCCACCAATAATTGATTTAAAGTCTGATCTTTTTCATTATTTGAATCCAAATTTCTCCTAGCTCCAATGGCGTCAATCTCATCTATAAATATTATGCTGGGAGCTTCTTTCTTAGCCCTTTCAAAGAGGGTACGTACCCTTTTAGCACCAATACCAACGTATTTTTCTACAAATTCAGAGCCGGAAGAATACAAAAAAGTAGAATTAGTTTCTCCAGCTACTGCCTTAGCCAATAATGTCTTTCCAGTTCCCGGCGGGCCGTAGAATAGTATACCCTTAGGTATTTTTGCGCCCATCTTTTTATATCTAGTGGAATTATTGATAAAATCAATAGTTTCTTGCAGTTCTTCCTTTATCTCTTCCAGACCAGCCACATCTTTAAAGGAAATATCAGATTTATCCCTTTCCCTACCGTTATCTTTTTCTAGGGACAGCACCGAGGGTACAAGCTGGGGCCTTGAGTCCAAATTTATGAAATAAATAAGCATTATCAATGTAATTACCCATATCAATAACTTATCCACTATTCTAAAACTTGTAAAATTTCCCGTTGGGAAAAATGCATCGTATATAAGGGCAAATGACATAATTAACCCTATTGTCAGCAAAACAAATATCAACTTTTTCTTTTTCAATATACCCCACCTCAATATGTTTTTCTAGGATTAGTGTAACCATTTAATTGAATTAATATAAAAATATTAAAGTTTATTTTATAAAACAAAAAAAAGGGATATAATTTCTAAAAAAAGAGTAATCTTGTGATACCTTAAAAACTTTGGGTATATATAAAAAGGTATGTGATTATAAATCAGGCATTTAAGGCGAGAAGGTGACCCATAATGAAATCAATTCGAAAACAAATGCTAGCTTATCTTATTTTTGGAACAATAGTAATCTTTACTTTATTGTTTATCTTTTCTAATTTCAAACTGAAAGAACTTCCAGAGCATTTCAGAAATCAATACAGTGAAATAGTCAAATCAAAATCCTATGAGGTCAGTAAAGAATTCCAAGGACTTGTAGAGCAGATTACGATAATTTCTAAGTCGCCTGTTATTCGTTCTATGGACTTAGACAAAATTAGGCCTTACTTTACTAATTTGGTATTGGAGGGCAAATATCGTAATTTAACGATTGCCTATCCAGATGGAGAAGCACTGACCACACTAGGGGACAGTTTCAATATTTCTGAACAGGATCAATATAAGCAAATATTTATAGAAAAAAAAGAATATGTAATTTCTCAACCATTTCGCAGTCCCTTTGTTTATGAGAGTAACAATGAGGTCGTAATAGTTTCCCATAGCGTAAAAAACGATAATGGTGAAATCGTTGGGTTAATTAATGGCGTCATAAGAGTAGATTTCATAAATCAAATTGTTAAGGATTTAGACCTAGGTGATAAGGGCTATGGATGGATAGTAAACAAAGATGGGCTTTTAGTTGCTTATCCAGACCTAGATGTGCCCCTAGATAAAAACATAAGGGATTTTATAGACGAAGAAAATGTTATCAATCAAGTATTGAAAGAAGACTACGGCGTAGTAAGATATATAGGAAAAAACAATGAGAGTGAATTAGCTTTTTTTAGTAATATAATTGGATCCCCTGATTGGGTTTTTGTAGTTTCAATTCCGGAAGGGGAAATTTACAATGAAGTAAATCACATTAGAAATGCGATTTTATCTGCATTGGTATTTGGATTAATAGTTGTCATTATATTTTCATTTCACTATTCCAGTATAATTACAAGGCCCATACTAGATCTTAAAGATGTCTTTGAAAAGGCCACATATGGGAATCTAGATGTTGTAGCAAATGAACATGTCCCAAATGAATTGGGGCTAGCTGCAAGTAGCTTTAATGTAATGCTGGACAGAATAAAAATTCTGACCTACAGTGATTTGGTGACTGACTTATACAACTACAATGGATTTTTATTAAAACTACCAAATAAAACAAGAACAGCATTGAAAAAAGGCAAAGAAATAGCAATTATTATTATTTCAATTGACGACTTCAAAAGAATTAACAGCATACATGGCTATGAGGTAGGAGATGAAGTCCTGCGGGAATTTGCCATAGTTCTTAGGGATTTTGTAAAATCCGACGAAATAGCGGCTAGATTTTTAGGAGATGAATTTATTCTATTTGTACAAAATGAGAAAACATTTACGTTAGAAAAGCGAATAGAATTATTATGGAAATTGTGTAATAGGGAAATAAAAATAAGAGATAGTGAATTTTTTTTAAAAACTAGCATAGGAGTCAGCTTTAAAAAAGATGGGGACTTAACCGTAGAGGAGGTCATTAATCAAGCAACTATTGCAAAACTCGTAGCGAAGAAAATGGGAGGAAACAATTATAAGTTTTACAACTACGAATTAGACGAGTTGGTTAGGGAAGAGCAGAAAATGGAAAATGCCCTATATCACGCAGTAGAAAATGACGAATTGATGCTATTATATCAACCGATTATAGATTTAGTTACAGAGGAAATAGTAGGCACCGAGGCATTACTTAGGTGGGATCACCCTGAGTATCGCGATACATCTCCATTGGTTATAATTAAGATAGCAGAACAAATTAATATAATAGGAGAGATTGGACAATGGGTCCTCCAGGAGGCATGCAGGCAAAATAAATCATGGCATGACAAAGGATACACACACTTGGTCGTATCAGTTAATGTATCCGCATTACAATTTGACCAATGGAATTTTGTCAATATAGTGAAGCAGGTTTTGAAGGACACAGGTTTAAATCCGCGATTTTTAGAGCTTGAAGTGACAGAAACCATCGCCATGGATAGGGTTGAGGATAAATTAAGCAAAATGGAAAGTCTAAAAGACATGGGAGTTCGCATCTCCATAGATGATTTTGGGACAGGCTATTCATCCCTAGCCTATTTTACTAGATTTCCAATAGATACACTGAAAATTGACAAATCCTTTGTCAAAAATATGTATGAAGACGAAAATTCCAAGAATATAATCACTACAATCATTAATATGGCAAAATCCTTAAAGATAGAATTGACAGCAGAAGGGGTAGAGACACAGGAACAGTTGGAGCTTTTGAATAAAATGGGTTGTGATAAAATTCAAGGATATTTATTTAGCAGGCCAGTATTGCCAAAAGAACTGTTAAAAATGCTAGCAGTATAGATATACTTTATATTATTGTTATTTTATACTAGAAGGGGGTATCTATAGAATAACAAACTACAATAGTATTTGCTACATATTAAATCAACCATATGGGAGGTAGTAATATGAAAAAGATTCTAGTAGCGGTAGATGGCTCAGATAATGCAAAGAAAGCCATATCTAAGGCAAGAGAAATTGGGGAACTAGCTGGTAGCGAAATTCATCTTCTTTATGTTGTCAGCTGTTTTAGGAATTGTCACCCTTATGTAGTAGACCATGCATATGAAGCTGAAATAAACAGGGTCCTACTAGAGCAGGGTAAGAAAATACTTGAAGAGTCCTTAGACGTATTTGAAGGATACTCAGGAAAGGTAAAAAATTCTGTCTTAAGTGGGGATGTGGCAAAGGAAATAATTGAATATGCCGAAAACAATCAATGTGATTTAATAGTCATGGGAAGCAGAGGTTTAAATACCTTTTCAAGGGCGATGTTAGGCAGCATATCCAATAAAGTTTTAAATCATGCAGAGAAATCAATACTGATAGTTCGTTAACTGTCATATAATACGTTTAGGGTTCAGGGCTCACGTAACCGTGGGCCTTATTATTTTGGTCTAAAATTTCAAGTTGTGTAAATTTACCAAAATATATATAATATACTTGGAAGGGGAGGATTAAATGAATTTAAATACATCTATAGACAATTGGGTAAAGAAACACAAGGACGAAATAGTAAAATCAACACAAGAGATAATTAGAATTAAGTCTGTAGAGGAGAAACCTATGCAGGGAATGCCTTTTGGAGAAGGACCATATAGGGCCTTAGACAATACACTAAAGCTGTGCGAGGACCTTGGTTTTGAGACTAAAGACTTAGAAGGATATGCTGGATATGCAGAGTTTGGAGAAGGAAATGAAACCATTGGAGTCCTAGTACACCTAGATGTAGTGCCAGAGGGAGAAGGATGGACATATCCCCCATATGGCGGTGAAATCCGTGACGGGAAAATATATGGAAGGGGTGCCACAGACGATAAGGGGCCAGCTATAGCATCCTTATATGCAATGAAAGCAATTAAAGATTTGGGATTATCCATTGGCAAAAAAATCAGGATTATATTCGGGACCAATGAAGAAACTGGATGGGGATGCATGGATTATTATTTCAAACATGAAAAGGCACCCTCCATGGCGTTTACGCCAGATTCAGATTTCCCTGTTATTCACGGTGAAAAAGGAATAATAGTATTCGATTTAGCCCAAGGTTTCAAGGATAATAATGGAGAAATAAAGCTTATTGATTTAAAGGGTGGGAATGCTCCTAATATGGTGCCAGACAACGCAAAGGCAATATTGGAGGTTGAAAATCCCGATAAAATTTTGAGCAAAGCAAAAACATATATAGAAGGGAAAAATTATCCCGTAGAAGTAAATGAGAATAGGAATCAAATAGAGATTATTGCCAAGGGAATATCAGCCCATGGAAGCACCCCGGAAAAAGGTGAAAATGCAATATCCTATTTAATGGCAGTTTTAGACTTTGTATTAGAAGAAGGAGAACTTAAAGAATTTGCAAGGATATACAATGAAAGAATAGGATTTAAGCATCATGGAGAAAATATCGGATGTGGATTGGAAGACGACATTTCTGGGAAATTGAATTTTAATCCAGGTATGATAAAATTTGAAGACAATAAAATAACTTTAAAGATTAATGTGAGGTATCCTATAAAAAGCAATCCAAGGGAAGTATATGATGGAATATTAAACAACTTAAAAGATACAAATATTGAATTAGTAGAGGGCAAAGGAGACAATAAACCCCTATATGTGCCAAAAGATAACTTTTTAGTTGAGAAATTGATGAAAGTTTATAGGGAACAAACTGAAGATTTAAGTAGTGAGCCAATTACCATAGGCGGAGGCACATATGCCAGAGCCATGGAAAATGCTGTTGCTTTTGGACCAATGTTCCCTGGACAGGAAGACGTAGCACATCAAAAAGATGAGTATATATCCATAGAACATTTATTAAAGATAACAAAGATTTACGCCCATGCCCTATATGAACTTGCAAAATAAAAACATTTGACAAAGGTTTGTAGCTGATGTATACTATATGAGGTAACTAAATATCGTGGGATAAAGTAGAAGGTCCGCTTCTCACCTTATAGCTTTTGCTCATAAGGTAATATAGAAAAATCTTAGAAGGCTAAGGTTATTTTATCTATGGATTTAAGCGGGTATTCTATACCCGCTTTTTATTTTTATTATAATAGGAGGTGCTGTACAATTAAAGAACTTCAGATAAATGAAGAGATCAGAGACAGGGAAGTAAGACTAATAGATGTAGATGGCGCTCAACTTGGGATATTGCCTATTAAAAAAGCTTTGGACATATCCATCGAAAAGAGATTGGATTTAGTGAAGATAGCTCCAACGGCCAATCCACCTGTTTGCAAGGTAATGGATTATGGCAAATACAAATACGAATTAGCTAAAAGGGAAAAAGAGGCCAAGAAAAATCAAAGGATAATCAATGTCAAAGAAATTCGTCTCACTCCAAATATTGAAGATCACGATTTAAACGTAAAAGCTAAAAGGGCCCTTGAATTTTTGAAATCTGGGGACAAAGTAAAAGTTTCAGTAAGATTTAGAGGGCGAGAAATGGGACATACGGAAATCGGAAAGGAAGTATTATCTAATTTTTCAAAACTAATTGAAGAAGCTGGAACTGTAGAAAAGGCTGCAAAACTTGAAGGCCGAAACATGGTAATGCATTTAACACCGAAAACGGAATAATAAGGAGGTTTAATAATATGGCAAAGATGAAAACCCATAGGGGATCAGCAAAAAGATTTAAAAGAACAGGCACAGGCAAGATAAAGAGATTTAAGGCTTTTAAAAGCCACTTAACTGGGAAAAAGTCCCCAAAGAGAACTAGAAACTTAAGAAAAGGTACTTTAGTAAGCAAAGGCGACCAAAGAAGAATAAATTCAATGATACCATAATAAATTTGATTAGAAATAGGGAGGTACTATAGATGGCAAGAGTAAAAAGAGCAATTAATGCTAAGAAAAGACACAAGAAAATATTGAAAATGGCAAAAGGCTATTATGGAGCGAAGTCAAAATTATTTAGAACTGCTAATGAAGCCGTGATGAAATCATTAAATTACGCATATATAGGACGTAAACAAAGGAAAAGAGATTTTAGAAAACTTTGGATTACTAGAATCAATGCAGCAGCTAGATTAAACGGCATGAGCTACAGTAAATTTATCAGCGGATTAAAGAAGGCAAATGTAGAGATTAACAGAAAAATGCTATCTGAAATGGCTATTCACGATTCAGAGGGCTTTGCAAAACTAGTAGAAATCGCAAAAAGCAACTAAAAATGAAAGTTCCATAAAAGGAACTTTTATTTTTATATATCAGGAAAGCTGGTGATAAAATGCAGATAATTAGCAGCGTTAAAAATCCCTTGATAAAAAACATTAAATCACTACATAGAAAAAAAGAAAGATTAAAAAACAGCTCCTTTGTTATAGAGGGAATAAAAATAATTGAGGAGGCCATCGAAAGCAACTACCCAATAAAAAACATAGTGTATACAGATCAACTATTAAAAGTCAAAGATGGTGAAAATTTATTTAATAAAATAAGAGAATTCCATAATTTGATTTACGTCACTGACAACGTATTTAAGGAAATCTCAGATACGGAAAATCCTCAGGGCGTATTGGCAGTAGCCGAGATAAGGCAAATGGAAATAAATCAATTGAATTTTAACAAAATGTTATTTTTGCTTTATCTGGATCAGCTGCAGGACCCGGGAAATATGGGAACCATTATAAGGACTGCCGATGCATTCAACGTCGACTGCATAATAATCGGGCAAGGCTCAGTTGACCCTTACAATCCAAAAGTAGTAAGGGCTACTATGGGTTCCATATTTAGAGTTCCTTTAGTATATGAAACTAAAGGTTATGGAGAACTTAAATATCTAAAAGAAAAGGGAATTCATTTGTACGCCACATCTTTAGAAGGTAGTAAGCTCATATATGAAGTAGACTACAAATCTTGTTTCATTCTCGCCATTGGCAACGAATCCAATGGAATAAGTGAAAAGATAATTTCGATGTCAAATGGGTTGATAAAAATTCCGATGCCTGGAAAGGCAGAATCTTTAAATGCGGGAATTGCTGCATCCATAATTATGTACGAAGTGATGAAACAGAGGAGTTAATAATCCTTGAGTTTTGAAATTCAAGGTGCTATAATTGAGTAAATAGTTTGATTTTTTGGCCTTTAGTAAAAAAAGGTCTGTTTTTATACCATGGCAAAGGAGTAGGAAGACAATGGAAAAGATGAAAGATATTATGAAAGAGAAGTTGCTGGAAATCAAAGAAATTGCGTTAAAAAACATCGAGGAAGTAAAATCCCTGGAGGAATTTGAACAGCTTCGAGTCAAATTCTTAGGGAAAAAAGGTGAACTGACAAAAGTATTGCGGGATATGGGTAAATTAATTGCAGAAGAAAGACCTATAGTAGGTCAAATAGCCAACGAAATAAGAGATGAACTGGAAAATGCCATAGCCGAAGTAGGCGAAAAGCTAAACGATGAATTAAAAAGATCTAAAATGAACAAGGAAAAACTAGACATAACAATAAATACCAATGAAGAGATTTATGGACATAGGCATCCGCTATTGGCAACTGTAGAAGAGTTGGAGGATTTATTTATTAGTATGGGATTTTCGGTAGTCATTGGACCGGAAATAGAAACAGTAGAAAACAATTTCGATGCCTTAAACTCGCCAGAAAATCATCCTTCTAGGGATATGTCCGACACGTTTTACATAACTGAAGATATTTTACTTAGGACCCATACATCCCCTGTCCAAATTCGGGCAATGAAGGAAATGGGGGCACCCCTTAGAATAGTTTCTGCTGGCAGGACCTTTAGATTTGATGACGTAGATGACACTCACTCTCCCATGTTTCATCAATTGGAAGGCCTAGTAGTGGATGAAAATATCAGCATGGCGAACTTAATTCACACATTGGATATATTTATAAAGGAACTATTTGGACCAGATATGAAAACGAGATATAGACCCCACCACTTCCCATTTACAGAACCATCTGCAGAGGTAGATGTAACTTGCTTAAAATGTAGAGGAAAAGGCTGTGAAGCCTGTAACTATACTGGTTGGAGTATGGAATTACTAGGTTGTGGAATGGTTCATCCAAAGGTCTTGGAGTATTGCGGCATAGACTCAGAGAAGTATACAGGTTTTGCCTTTGGAATGGGAATAGATAGGATAACAATGGTCAAATACGGAATCGATGACATTAGACTGCTATTTGAAAACGATAGTAGATTTTTAGAGCAATTTTAGATAGATAGGAGTGGGAAAATGCTATTACCAGTAAAGTGGTTAAAAGATTATGTTGAAATAGATAAAGACGCTAGACAATTAGCAGATGGGCTTACATTGTCGGGTTCACATGTTGAGTCCATTGAGGGACTTAACAAGGGCATAGAAGATGTATTCATAGGACAGATTTTAGATATAGATAAACATCCCAATGCAGATAAACTTCTCGTATGTACATTGGACATGGGAAATGAACATTTGCAAATAGTTACAGGTGCCACAAATCTAAAAAAATATGATTTTGTCCCAGTTGCAAAGATAGGTTCTAAATTGCCCGGTGATATAAAAATAGAAAAAACAAACTTTAGAGGAATAGATTCCTTTGGCATGTTGTGTTCCCTAAAAGAGTTAGGATATGATGACAGTGTAATACCTAGAGATATGAGAGATGGAATATTTGTATTGGATAAGAAATATCCCCTAGGTACATCCATAGTAGAAATCCTAGACTTAGACAACGAAGTGATAGAATTTGAAATAACCCCCAATAGACCTGATTGTCTGAGTATTATAGGTATGGCTAGGGAAACTGCTGCCACCTTTAATACGGTCTTGAATGAGCCTGAAATAGTAATTGAAAATGAGGCAGATCAAATTTCAGATTATTTGGACAGCATAGAGGCACCTTCTGACAATTGCAACAGATACTATGCAAGAGTTATAAAGGACGTTAAGATAGAACCTTCTCCCTTGTGGATGCAGACAAGGCTAATGGAGGCTGGGGTAAGACCCATAAACAATATCGTCGACATAACGAATTTTGTGATGCTAGAATATGGTGCACCGCTGCACGCATTTGACTTAGATACCCTAGAGGGGAAAAAGATTATCGTAAGGCAGGCAAATGATGGGGAAAAAATAATGACATTGGATGGGGAAGAAAGAATTTTAGATTCTTCGAATTTAGTAATCGCAGATGAGAAAAAACCAGTTGCCATTGCTGGTGTAATGGGAGGATTTAATACAGAAATTACTAACTCTACAAGATATGTTTTAATCGAGGGAGCAAATTTTAACGAAAAAAGTGTAAGGCTGACATCAAAAAAATTAAGCCTTAGAACAGAGGCCTCCACTAGATTTGAAAAGGGGCTGGATCCAAACCTATGTCAAATATCTGCTGACAGAGTGTGCCAATTAATTGAAGCAATTGGGGCAGGTGTTGTAATAAAGGGAAGTACAGATGTATATAAAAATCCAAAGAAAGAAAAAACTGTCACCCTAAGGCCGGAGAGGGCCAGGAAAGTATTGGGCGTAGAAATATGTCCAGAAGATATGGTAAACTACTTAAATGGACTTGGCATTAAGTCAGAAATAAAAGGACATCTCATAGAATCCCTTATACCTACCTTTAGACTTGATATAGAGAGAGAAATAGATTTAATAGAAGAAGTAGGCAGAATTTATGGCTTCCACAATATCCAAAGCAAGCCATTAATAGGTGTGTTAACTAGGGGAGAAAAACCGTATGGAAGAAGAATAGAAGATAGAGCCAAAAATGTCCTGCAGGGATTGGGCTTGAATGAGGTCATGACGTATTCTTTTATCAGCCCAAAAGTATACAATAAAATAAATATACCGGAGGACAGCGATTTAAGGAAATATATTAAGCTGTTAAATCCCTTAGGGGAGGATTATAGCGTAATGAGGACTACCCTAATGGCTAATATGCTGGAACTGCTCAGTAGAAATTACAGCCGTGGCGTGGAGAATTGCTATGCCTATGAAATAGGTAATATATTCGTTGCCAAAGAGCTTCCATTAAAAAAGTTGCCACAGGAAAGAAAGGTTCTATCCATAGGCATGTATGGTGAAAAAGACTTTTACTTTTTGAAAGAGGCGATAAACACTGTTCTCAAGAGATTGGGAATTAGCAGCGTTGAGTACTCAAAAGAGGAAGACAACCCAAGTTTTCATCCAGGTAGAACTGCAAAATTGACAATAGAAGGAGAATATCTAGGGGTAGTAGGGGAGGTTCACCTAGATGTGGCAGAAAATTACGATTTAAAAGACAGGGTATATATAGCACAAATTGATTTTGATAAAATTGTCCATTTGGCCAATACGGAAATAAAATATAAACCTTTACCTAAATATCCAGCACTTTTACGGGATTTGGCTTTAGTTGTAAAGGATGATTTGTTAGTTGGAGATATTGAAAAACTAATTTTAAGCCATGGTTTTGGTTTAATTGAAAAAATAGAATTGTTTGACGTATATACCGGCAGTCAAATACCTGAGGGTATGAAAAGTCTGGCATTTTCGCTGACCTATAGGACTCCAAATAGGACATTAAGAGATGCTGAAGTAAATGAAATTCAGGATGCAATAGTAAAAGATTTAGAAGAAAGTCTTGGAGCAAAATTAAGATCATAAAAGAGGGTAGATTTATCTACCCTTTTTTCAAAAAAAGAAGGATTAAGGAAAATTATGTCGAATATATAAGTAACAAATAAAGGGAGATGAATAAGTTATGACGGGGAAAAAGAAAATAAACATTGTAATTGATGGTCGTAACTTTACAGTAGTAGGATCTGAAAGCGAGGAATATGTAATTAATCTGGCATATTTTGTTGACAAAAAAATAAAAGAAGTAAGCACAAAAAATGACAAACTATGTCAAACAATGTCAGCGACCTTAGCTGCTTTGAATATTGCTGATGAATTACAAAAAACAAAGGTAAGGCTTGAAGAACTTGAAAATCAGTCAAAGGGGCCAATGGAGAGGTTTGACGATGTAATATCTGAGCTGGAGGATGCTAGGGCCACAATAAAAGGTCTGCAAACTGCAAACAATGTATACAAACAGCAGTTGTTGGACGAACAAGCAAATAAAGAAAATAGCCTTAAAGAAATTGAAAAGTACAACAGAGCCTTGGAATTAAAAGAAAAAGAAATAGTAGAAAACCAGAAAATGATAAAATCCCTACAAGATAAAATATTTGACAATCAAATAGAATTAATAGAGACAAAGAAAGAATTAGGCGAAGTCATAAAGCGATTAGATAAGGAAAAGAAACTATTTTCCAAGGAGGAAGTTTAATAAAGGTGAAAAATAAAACAGAGTTGCTAGCACCAGTAGGGAGCATGGATTCACTATATGCCGCAGTACAAAACGGTGCTAATGCAATATATTTGGGCGGTAAATTATTCAATGCAAGGCAATACGCATCTAATTTTGACTTTGAAGAGTTAAAAGAGGCAGTTAAATATGCCCATCTTAGGGACGTCAAAGTGTATGTGACTGTCAATATATTAATTGATAATGGAGAAATAGAAGAGGCTTTAGACTATATAAAATATTTGTATGAAATAGATATTGACGGCATTATAATTCAAGACATTGGCCTTGCAAGCTTAATCAGGGAATGTCTTCCAGACTTAGAGTTACATGGAAGTACGCAAATGACAGTAAACAATTTACAAGGTGCAGAATTTTTATACAATATGGGCTTTACCAGAGTAGTATTGGCCAGAGAAACGCCCATAGAAGAAATAAAATATATTCACGAAAATACCCCCATAGAGTTAGAAGCATTTATTCATGGGGCTCTTTGCGTTTCTTATTCTGGGCAGTGCCTTATGAGTAGCCTCATTGGGGGGAGAAGCGGCAATAGGGGAAGGTGTGCACAGCCATGTAGACTCCCTTATTCCATAGTCGATGAGGGAGGCAGGATATTAAAAGATTGGGATAGAAAATACGTCCTAAGCACAAGGGATCTAAACACATTGGAAGAAATTGAGGAAATCATAGACAGCGGAATAGTCTCTTTAAAAATAGAAGGCAGAATGAAAAGGCCGGAATACGTAGCTACAGTAGTCAGCAATTATAGGAAAGCTTTGGATTTCGGTGTAAATAGCATAGATGAAGGTGACAGGCGAGATATAGAACAAATATTTAATAGGGGATTTACCAAGGGACTGATGTTTGGAGATTTTGGCGATAGTTTTATATCTACAAATAGACCCGACAATCGGGGCATTGTCGTAGGAAAAGTTGAGAACGTAAACAAATTTAAGGTATCTGTTAAACTAAATGAAGATATATTCAAGGGAGATGGCCTGGAGTTAGAGGGAAAAAATGGCTATGAAGGCATAATAGCTACTTATCCTGCATCAAGGGGAAGCATCATTTCTCTAGAGAAAAGAAGTTTTATAGAAAAGGGCTCAACTGTATACAAGACTTCCAGTGTAGAATTATTAGATAAGGCAAGGGCTAGCTATGAAAAATCAAGGAAAAAGAAGCCAATTAACATGGAGGTAACAATAAAAATTGGCGAAAACCCCAGATTAAAAGGCAGGGTAAATGATAAAACTATAGAGGTGCAAGTTGAAAACATTGCAGAAAAAGGAGAAAAGATTAGTTTATCAGAAGATAAAATAAAGGAACAATTGTCTAAGCTAGGAGATACAACCTATATCTTAGGGGATATAAAAATAAATTTAGATGAATCAGTGTATTTGCCATTGTCGGCATTAAATGAGCTGAGGAGAATTTTCGTTGAGGCACTAGATAGAGAATATGCGAATTTTAACGACAGGGGGCCTGTAGATAAAAAAGCTTATGAGGCTAATAAGATAAACTTTTTTAATTTTAAGAAAGATAACAAGAACGAAGATAACAATATAAGCATCAAGGTAAGTAATTTAGAACAGTTTAATCAACTAGATTTAAATAAGCTAGATAGAGTTTATTTAGGCTTTTACGAAGGATTAGATAATGTCATAGATAAAATAAGGAAATACGAAAAAGAGGTATATATTTGGACCGATAAGATATTATATAAAAATGATTTACAGAACATTGCTCAAAATATAGGGCCATTTATAAATGACATTACTGGGATTTCAGTCTCAAATATGGGCAGTCTAGAATATTTTAAAAATAAATTTAATACAAGGCTGCATGGGGATATAGGTCTTAATATATTTAATAGTTTTACATTAAATTTTTTCAATAGCATGGGATTATCAAGTGCTACATTATCCCCGGAATTAAACTTGAATCAAATAAAGAACTTGTTAAAGATGACCGATGGGGAAGCAGAGGCTATAGTATATGGTTATCTGCCCTTGATGGTTATGAAACATTGTCCCATGGCTCTTGTTAGGGGTTGTGTAGATGATTCAAATTGTGGGACTTGTAAATTTGCAAAGGGATATGGATTAAAGGACAGAATAGGCACTACATTTTATATGGATAGGAAAGAAGGATTTACATCAATATACAATTCCATTCCCATTATGGTGCTGGACAATTTAGACAAAGTATTCAAAAACGGTTTATCCTTAGCAAGGTTAGATTTTACTATTGAAAAAGAAAACATTAAAGAAATCCAATCTATTTACTATGATTATGCAAAGGGAATTGCCGACGAAGAATTAGTAAAACAATATCTTACAGAGTTTAGGAAGACAAACAAAATAACTAATGGACACTTTTTCAGGGGTGTAATTTAATGGAGATGATGGTGAAATGGAAAAGACCCTAAGGACTTTGGAATACCATAAGGTTGTAGAAATATTATTAGAAAAGGCAGAATCTAATCTAGGTAAAGAGAGAATTAAAGGAATCAAACCGCTTATAGAAATAGAAAAAATAGAATACTTGCAAAGACAAACAGAGGAAGCCCACTCCCTTTTAATAAAGAGAGGGGTACCTCCCCTATATGGAATTCACAGCGTGGCACCAGAGGTGAGACGGGCTGAAATTGGCGGTTCACTGACGCCAGGTGGGCTCCTTAAAATTGCAGATTCATTGAGGGTCTCTAGAGGCCTAAAAAACTACATAAGGGAGACCAGGGAAGACAAAGATTTTAATTATCCGATTATTGAGAGAATGATAAATAACCTTAGTTCTTTTAAGGGCATAGAAGATGAAATAAACAATGCCATAATATCGGAAAATGAAATTTCCGATAGTGCGAGTTCTGCACTTAGGAGCATAAGAAGACAAATAGTGAATAAAAATGAAGCCGTAAGAGATAAATTGAGTTCAATTATCAGCTCACAATCAAATAAGAAGTATTTGCAGGATAGTATAGTAACCATGCGAGAAGGCAGATATGTAATACCCGTGAAATCTGAAAACAAGGGAAATATACCGGGTTTAGTTCACGATATGAGTGGAAGTGGCGCAACTCTATTTATTGAGCCTATGGCAGTGGTGCAGTTAAATAACGAGCTTAGGGAATTAGAGTTAAAGGAAAGAGAGGAGATTGAAAGGATACTGATGGTGCTTTCAAATCTCGTTGCAGACGAAGCCGAGGCCATAGCTAACAACCAAAAAATCTTACAGGAACTGGATTTTATATTTGCAAAGGGAAAACTGGCATTGGAAATGAAGGCTACTAGGCCAAAACTAAATCAAAAAGGATATATAAACATAAAAAAAGGCAGGCATCCTTTATTGAAGGTAGATAAAATAGTGCCCATTGACATTTATATAGGTAACGACTTTACATCCCTAGTAATTACAGGTCCCAATACAGGGGGAAAGACTGTAACCCTGAAGACAGTAGGTCTTTTATCATTAATGGCACAATCGGGGCTCCATATACCTGCTGACTTTAACTCAGAAATTGCCGTATTCAATCAGATATTTGCCGATATAGGGGACGAACAAAGCATAGAGCAATCCTTATCTACTTTTTCATCTCATATGGTCAATATAGTAGATATATTAGCCAATGTGGGATATAACAGTCTAATACTATTCGACGAACTTGGAGCAGGGACGGATCCCACAGAAGGTGCCGCACTTGCCATGTCCATATTAGACCATTTACTAAAGTTAAATGTGCGTACAATTGCTACTACGCATTATAGCCAACTTAAGCTGTACGCTTTAACTACAGAAAATGTCAAAAATGCATCTGTAGAATTTGACGTAGAAACCCTGAGCCCTACATATAATTTGCTCATTGGAGTACCGGGAAAGTCCAATGCCTTTGAGATATCTAAGAGACTGGGATTAAAAGAACATATTATAGATTATGCTAGGAACTTAATTTCAAAAGAGAATGTAGAGTTTGAAGATGTACTTCAGGCCATGGAAAAGGACAGATTGGCCATAGAGGCAAACAAAGCTGAAGCAGAAAAATATAGAATAGAGGTAGAAAAATTAAAGGACGATTTGGCTAGGGAGAAAGAAAAGACAAGAGAGAGCAGAGAAAAAACTTTGCAAAAAGCAAAGGAAGATGCAAGAAATATCCTTAAAGCTGCAAAAGAAGATGCAGATAACATAATTGAAGGATTAAGGTCATTATCAGTAGAAATAGAAAAGGAAAACAGTAGAAAAATACAAGAGGCTAGAGAAACATTAGGTACAAAACTAAAAGAGGCTGAAAAAAAGGCATCTCCAAGTATATTCAATATAAAGTCGAGGAAACCTCCCAAAAACCTAAAAGCAGGGGAGACCGTAGAGGTCCTTACATTTAACCAAAAAGGCGTAGTTTTAGAAGAACCTGATGAGAATCAGAATGTAAAGGTTCAAGTAGGGATAATGAAGATTAGCACTCACATATCTACCTTGAGGAGAGCGGAAGCTGAAGAAATGCATAAAGTTCATGGTAGCACAAAAAAGATTTTCAGCTCCAAGTCAAGAAATGTAAAGGCAGAAATTGACCTAAGGGGAAAAAATTTAGATGAAGCTTTTCTCGAACTGGATAAATATTTAGATGATGCCTACATGGCTGGATTAAAAGAAATAAGCATAATACACGGCAAAGGAACTGGAGTATTGAGGGATGGCATCCAAGGATATCTAAAAGGCCATAGACATGTGAAGACCCATCGGCTAGGAAAGTATGGAGAAGGCGGAGATGGGGTAACCATAGTAGAAATCAAATAATGAGGAGGATTGAAAATGTTAAACTTTAAGGAAGAAGTAGTCAAAGCTATAAAAAGTCAAGTGGAGGAACTAGAAGAAGATGAAATTTCTGTACAAATAGAAGTACCTCCATCCTATGAAATGGGGGACTATGCATTTCCCGTATTTAGGCTTGCCAAGATATTTAGAAAATCACCGCCATCCATTGCGGAAGAATTGGCAAACAAAATAAGTGACAACCCATATTTCTCAAAAGTGGAAAACAAGGGGGCATATTTAAACTTCTTTGTAGATAAATCAAAACTCGTAGAGACAATTTTAGATGAGATAAAAGAGGAAAGAGATAAGTTTGGATCCTCGGAAATGGGGAAGGGAAAGACAGTAATAGTGGAATATTCATCTCCCAATATTGCAAAACCTTTTCACATTGGGCACATAAGGACCACTGTAATAGGGAACGCCTTGTTTAAGATATATACATTCCTAGGATACGATACTGTGGCCATTAACCATTTAGGTGATTACGGCACACAATTTGGTATGCTAATCTCTGCATACAAGAGATGGGGAGATAAAGATGTAATAGAAAAGGATCCCATAAATGAACTATTAAAGCTTTATGTCAGATTTAACGAAGAAGCTGACAATAATGAAGAACTTCGAAATGAAGCCAGGCATTGGTTTAAAGAACTGGAAAATAAAAATGAAGAGGCACTGAAGTTATGGGAGTGGATAAGGGAAATTTCACTGAAGGAATTTAATAAGGTGTATGATATGTTAAATATCAAATTTGATTCTTATGCTGGTGAAAGCTTTTACTCCGATAAAATGCCCGATATAATCGAAGAATTAAAGGGGAAAGGCTTGATGAAAGAGTCCGAGGGGGCATATTTAGTCGAATTAGAAGAATATGACATGCCACCGGCATTAATTATGAAATCAGATGGTTCTACACTATATACCACAAGAGATATAGCGGCAGCAGTATATAGAAAAAAGACATATGATTTTTATAAAAACATTTACGTAGTAGCATCACAGCAAAACCTGCACTTTAAGCAATGGATAAAAATAATAGAATTAATGGGATATAAATGGGCCAACGATTGTATCCACATACCCTTTGGCATGGTCAGTTTAGAAGACGGTACCCTTTCTACTAGAAAAGGCAGAGTTGTATTTTTAGAAGATGTTCTAAATAAAGCAATAAGCAACACCTTAGATATAATAAATGAAAGAAATCCAAATTTAGAAAACAAAGAAGAAGTGGCAAAGCAAGTCGGCATAGGGGCTGTAATATTCCAAGAATTATTTAATCAAAGGATAAAAGACTACGTATTTTCGTGGGATAGAACTTTGAGTTTCGAAGGAGAGACAGGTCCCTACGTGCAGTACACCCATGCCAGAATTAATTCCTTATTAGAGAGGGGAGACTTTGATTTAGAAGAAAAAGTTGACTATAGTCTACTAAATTCTGAAAGTGAAATCAACATTGCAAGGTTATTATACAATTTCCCACAGGTAATAGTCGATGCCATGGAAAAAAATGAACCTTATTTTGTTACAAGGCAAATTGTTGAAATAGCAAAGGCGTATAATAAATTCTACAATTCTTCACCAGTGATAGTTGACCATAAGGAACTTAAAAAAGCAAGGCTGATGCTCTCATTTGCAACAAAGACAGTGCTAAATACTGGTTTAGGACTATTGGGAATGGAAGCACCGGAGAGGATGTAAGTAAAAAAACATGAGCGTAACTAATTTATTAATGGAGCTATTTAAGCAAGACCGTAAGGCTAATGGAGAATATAATTATATATCTCAATTAGCCGTAGTTACCATTAAATCACTGATGCCAAAGGAAAATGAAGAAGGCGTAGGAATAGATCAAAATAGGTTTTCAGAAGAACTTAGATTATGGAAATATTATAATAACGGTTCAAACCAAGCTCTTATTAAAGCTATAGATTTTACATCGGCGGATGATTATTGGACGATATCCGATGATTCCATTATCAGCAGGATAATACCAATTGTAGTAGCAAACCAAAGGGAAGATGCTGCAGAGGAAGAAGCAATCAGAAACATATTATTTACCACAGGTAAACTGGAGAATTTATTTGAATCCATACTAATTCTACATTTATTATTAATGTTGGTTTCTAATCGAAAAAATGAAGATTTAATAAGTATTTTAAAAGATAAAGTTATCAACTTCTCACAAACTCGATATTTAGAAAAATATAAGCACAACTATAGGAACCTCAAGTTTCCTAAGAACTTCCAAATATCATTTGAGAGAGAAAAAATAAATGCTTTAAATGCACTAAACGATGTAAGATTAAATAAATATAATAATCTCAAAGACTGCTTGAGCATATTAAAGGGGTATGAAGCCAATACCTTAATGGGAAAAGTTCTTTATAATTATCTATATAACGAGGATATGGACCACAATTTACCAAAGTTTTATCTCAATTTAGGAGAATATATTTTAAATTTAAGAAAATCTAGGATAGAACCAGAAAAATTAAAAATAGATAAATATATACTGCCAGATATTTTTAGTTTTGAAGAGGGAGAAGTCTTTTATCATTCCCTATTGAAAAGTTGTAAAGTCATAGAAAAAACAACAGAGGAAAATAAAGAAACAGTTGCAGTACAAACAAAAACTGGTATCTATGTATTTAAAAATAATATATAGCAGATAAAAATAGGCCTATTAATAGGCCTATTAGCTTTTTCAGCTTTGTCTTGAAATCATAAGTAGTTTTATATATTCCCGTAACTTATTTATTTAAATAATTTAAAAAATCGTCCTCATCGTCCTCGTTGATTTCTGCAAGAGAGCTTAACTCCTTAACTATGCTGTCTTTTAAATATATAAAATCTTTAATATCAGTATTAGTACCCGTATATTCTAAAGCCTTTATAATTAATAACATATCAGATTTGGACATCTCTTGTATTGAAATTTTGTCGAATTCTCTCATGGAAATCCCCTTTCTTTTTGGCATATATTATATATTTTATAGGAATATTAGGAAAATATCAACGACTATTCTATTCTTTTACTATTCCTTAAGTAAAATAGAGACTACAGCATAAGGAAACCATGGTCTGGCAGCAATGTAGATTTAAAAATTGGTTCCTAGGGAAAGTGGCAAAGGAGTGTTTTTATGATATAATGTACTTACTTTTAGTAGAGGTAGTGAAATAAATGAAAATTGTACTAAGTACATTAAACTCAAAATTTATCCATTCATCTTTATCTGTAAGATATTTACAGAGTTTCGTAAAAGACATTGAAATTGTCAACATAAAAGAATACACAATAAACCAGAATATCGATTTTATTGTATCTGATTTATATAAAATGGAAGCAGAGCTTATAGGATTTTCCACTTATATATGGAATATAACAGAAATCCTAAAGATTTCCGAAACTTTGAAATTAGTAAATCCCAATTTAAAAATATTGCTTGGTGGTCCTGAGGTATCATACGACGGCAAGGATGTACTAGAAAAAAACAAATTTATAGATTTTATAATATACGGTGAAGGTGAGGAGACATTTAAGGAACTTGTAATAGCGTTAAAAAAAGGTGACAAGGAATTTAAACATATAAAAGGCTTAATATATAGGTATGGGGAAAACATAATTCAAAACCTTCCAAGGCCTCCTATGAGGGATTTGAACGCAATACCATCTCCTTATGACAATATAGGGAATGAATTTGCAAATAAGATAGTTTATTATGAATCGTCAAGGGGTTGCCCCTTCAACTGCAAATTTTGCTTGTCATCGACGATTAAAGGCCTTAGATTTTTTGAGATTGAAAGAGTAAAAAATGAACTAAATAAACTAATCGAAGGAAAAGTTAGACAGGTTAAATTTGTAGATAGAACTTTTAATGCCAACAAAGAATTTGCCAAAGAAATCATGAATTTTATAATAAAAAAGAATCCCAAGGATATTAATTTTCACTTTGAGGTTACTGCGCATCTAATAGATGAGGATACACTTCAGTTCCTTTCAACGGTGAAAGAAGGATTGTTTCAGTTTGAGATAGGAGTTCAATCTACTAATTTACACACCATAGAAGCAGTGGGAAGGACGACGGATTTTCAAAAGCTAAGTCAGGTTACCAAAAGAATAAAATCTTTTAAAAATATTCACCAGCATCTTGATTTAATTGCTGGCTTGCCCTTTGAAGGGTATAATACTTTTAAGACTTCATTTAACGACGTATATGAAATACGGCCAGAAAAAATACAATTAGGTTTTTTAAAACTATTAAAGGGAACCGCCCTTCGAGAAGAAGGCCAAAAATATAATTTTAAATATATAGATATTCCTCCTTATGAAGTCTTAGAAAACAATTACATAACCTATGGGGAAATAATAAAACTAAAGACAATTGAGGATTTAGTTGAAAAATATTACAACGAAGGTTATTTCGAAAGCTCTCTAGAATATTTAATAAGCAAACATTATAAAAACCCATTTCACTTTTATGAAATGTTTAGTGAGTTTTGGGAAGAAGAAGGCTATCATAGCATCTCAGTAAGCAGGACTAAATTATATGAAATACTATTGGAATTTTACAAATACAGTAATTTTGAAGATATAGAAGTATTTATTGAATTTGTTAAATATGATTTTCTTAAAAATAATAGAAATGGGAAACTCCCTAGTGCAATCGCTGATTCAGGACAAAAAATAAGTCAAAGCGATAAACATAGGATATTAAAAGAGGATAGCATTATAAATAATTACTTATCAAGTTATCAGGATTTAACAACTAAAAGGATTATTCAAAATGTAGCCATAGATAGTTTTAAACTGGATATATTAAAGGCTATGGAAAATAACTTTAATATGGACGACAAAAGTGGTTCTGTCAGTGAAAACAGGATAATTCTATTTGTATATGAAGATGGGGTCATAAATAGATGTAATACCTATGACATAACAAAAATAGTAAGGGAGTTGATATAATTTGGAGGTAATAAAAGATATTTTAGAAGTAAATAGTCAGGTATTAAAAAAAACCCTAACGAGTTTGAAGGACAATTGGGTAATAATATTTACGGGCATTGTTTATATTCTAATCAATGTAGTGGCAATGTTATTAGTCTTTACGCTTTTTACTGGCATACTATCAATATTTGCAGGCATAGCAGTTGCAATTTTAAGTGCCAGTTTAATATCAAATTATTTTTATCTTTTATTTAATGTAATTAATTACAACAGAATAACATTACAAGACTTTAAAGATGGCTTTAAATATTTTCTTAGGAAAATATATACTGTTCTCTTCTTTGCTTGGATAGGAAGCTATCTTTTAAATATAATACAAGGAACCTTAGGATTTAACCCAATCGTTTTAAATATAATAATCAATATATCAGTTTTTGTTCTACTCAACGCATTACCGGAAACCTTATATTTAAAGGTATTAGATCCTATGGACAGCATCATGTATGCAGTGGACTTTATAAGGGAAAATGCAATCAATTGGTTAATACCAAATTTGTTTTTCTACTTAGCATTGTATCTTATAACTGGAAACATAATGCTCAACATCTTTGCTATTCATACTGGTACAATGCTGGGACTTGCAGGGATAATCAGATACTTATTTGGGCAAATACTATTTTCCTTTGTAATGATATACAGAGGACATTTATTTAAACTTTTAAGTACCAGCACCAGAAGAAAAAGAATGTTTATGAAAAAATTTTAAATGAGTAGGTGAATTAATGGATATTATCAATTCTTATTTTAAGAAAAAGGCAGATAAAATTACGTTTTTAGAAGTAAAGGACAATTCATCTATAGGATTAAAGGGATATCCCCATGACAAAAAAATCCCTCTACCCCTTAGGACCGAAACATTAATAAAGGAGATTAAAGATGGAAACTTAAAAGAAGAAATCAACATCTCCTATGTCATAGATGGAATAGTTTATTTAATAGGCATAGATCCCTCATTTCCAAATATAGAGAATTACAAAGATATCCTGTTGGCTTATAACGATAAAATTGAGGATTATATATTTTATGAAGGCATTAGGTCCGTGGAAAATAACGAATATAGTCACGGGGCAATTTGTTTTAGAGCCTTGAAACAGATAAACCCTAGGAACACCGACAATTTATTTAACTATGCCCTAGTTTTAGAAGAAATAGCTAAGAAATACTTCGAAATGGATATGGAGGAAGAGGCATTAGCTTTTCTCAAAAATTCAACAAATGAATTGGAGATGATATTAGATGCCGATGAAAAGTACTCCTTGGCATATTACAAATTGGGATATCACTATAAATATTTCGGGAATTACTTAAAGGCAAAGCTGGCATGGAATAAATTTTTAAACTTTGATATGGACGAGCTTAGATTACATGAAATAAGAGGAGAAATTGACGAGATTGAAGACAATGTAACAATAGAAACTGGATTAACGTATCTCTCAAAAGAACTCTATAACGATGCTCTTACCACATTTTTGAAACTATTACCTAAATTCGAGAACTGGTGGGAATTAAGATACTTTATAGCATCTTCATACAAGGGGTTAGGGGACTTAGATAAAGCCATTGAATATTACTATGGGGCCCTTGAACTGAATGATATGGAGTTAGAAATATATAATGAACTTGGGATTTGCCTATTTTCAATTGAAGATATACAGAAATCAGTTGAGATATTTTCACAGGGAATAGAAAAGGTAGGAGAAGATTATAAATTGCTGTTCAATAGAGGTTTGGGCTATTTACAGTTAGGAGACTTAAAAAAGGCATACAAAGACATAGATAAAGCTTCACAGATAAATCCTGATGACGAAAATATCATTGGACAAAAACTATATTTAGATAAATTATTAGAAAATACTAATTAGACTTAGGAGGAAACCATATGGAATTTAGAAATCTAGAAAAATTACTAGAAATTAAGAGGGAAGAATATATGAAATTGGCAGTAGTGGCTTGCCATGATGAGGAAGTATTGGATGCAGTAGTAGAATCTTACAAATTGGGTATTTCAGAACCCATATTAATAGGGGATAGAGAAAAAACAATTTCAATATCCAAAGAAAAAAACTTAGACATTGGTTCATTTGAAATAATCGATGAAAAGGACCTTGATAAAGCAGCCGAAATAGGTGTAAAAATGGTCAGAAATGGAGAAGCTAATTTCATTATGAAAGGATTGGTTGACACATCAATTTTACTAAAAGCCGTCTTGAATAAAGAATGGGGTCTCCGTACAGACTCTTTATTGAGTCACGTTATGGTATATGAAGTGCCTAACTACCATAAATTAATATACTTAACCGATGGGGGAATGAATCTAGAACCCTCAATAGAAGATAAAGTGAAAATAATTAAAAATGCTGCTGAAGTGGCAAGAGCCATGGGAAATAAAAGCATTAAAGTTGCCTGTCTGGCAGCAAAGGAAAAGGTAAACTCAAAGATGAAAGCTACTGTAGATGCCGGCGAACTGAAATCAAAATATGAAAATGGAGAGTTCGAAAAAGACATAATAATAGAAGGACCAATGGCATTAGATCTGGCTATTTCATCAGAAGCGGCAAAGATAAAAGGATATAAATCTGAAGTAGCTGGGGATGCAGATATTCTTTTAGTTCCAAATATAGAAATGGGTAATGGAATAGGAAAGAGTATAACTTATTTTGCAGGCGGAAAGTCAGCTGGCATCGTCATGGGAGCAAAAGCGCCCATAGTTTTAGTCTCAAGAGCAGATGATCATATGGCAAAATTATACTCCATTGCTCTAGGAAGCATTTCAGCGAAAAAACAAAACTAATAAAAAAATAAAAAATAAATCTAGAAAAAGTGTTGACATTGATTTAAAAAGAAGGTATTATATTAAAAGTCGGCTGTAGAAAATCTGAACTAAATTCGACAAATAAAAACAACAAAAAAATCAAAACCAGTTGACAGCCAACAGATAATTTGCTATACTAATTAAGTCACTCTAAGAGTGGCAACCCTAATCGAAAAGATAAGGGTAGAACCTAGAAAAGTAAATAGTGTGAAACGAAACACATGAACAAAGTCAATAGACAAATAAGTCAGCGAGAGCAAATCAAACTATAAAATGAGAGTTTGATCCTGGCTCAGGACGAACGCTGGCGGCGTG
>Ga0265293_10001535_pt1 | contig 50069 bp, 44 predicted proteins | sample Munlanlewell138R_FD_192505 | JGI IMG/M metagenome (GOLD analysis project Ga0265293, IMG submission 192505) | Leachate microbial communities from a municipal landfill in Southern Ontario, Canada - Leachate well 138R | ecosystem: Engineered > Solid waste > Landfill > Unclassified | place: Canada... | reverse complement strand
GTCTCAGGGTCGATCTCGTGTTTCTGCACGTCATAAGGCAGGCATATATGCGCCGCCCCCGGCTTGCCCGTGGTCATCGCGCGGAACGCGCCGCGCACCGCGTCGGGAATTTCCTGGACGCGATTGATGGTGGTGTTCCATTTGGTCAAGGGCCGGTACAGCGTTTGCTGATCCAGTTCGGTCAGCGGGAACTTCCCGCGCGAGGTGACCGAGACGTCGCTGGTGATGCCCAGCACGGCGATCGACGATTCATTGGCTTCGACCAGGCCCGGCAACAGGTAGGTCGCGCCGCCGCCGCTCGGGCCTTCGCACACGCCGACTTTGTTGGTGACGCGCGCGTACGCGTCGGCCATGTATCCGGCGCTGCGCTCGTCGCGCGCCAGGATGTGGTCCATGCCATGGTCCAATCGCGCCAAGGCATCGTAGAACGGCAAGCTGGTATCGCCGCACAATCCGAAAATATGCGTCACTCCGTTGAGCTGCAGCATCCGTACCAGAGCGTCCGCACCGTTCATTTTACTCATGACCTGTCCTTGCAAGAGTGTCCTGCGCTATGCCTGCCCTTCCATGAACGCCGGATCCGGCCCGCGCGGCGAGAAAGGGCACATTATTAAATCCATTTGAGTATACTTAACTTTATACCGAAAGGCGAGAAAAAGCCATGCATTATCATTGCCCGATCGAGTTTATGATTCAGCCTATTCTTATAGATCACTCAAGGTGGAAGACACACTCATGAGCGTGGCAAGCAAACCCGCCAAGCGCGGCCGTGGATCCGACGTCTTCGCAGCACTGCGGCAGATGGCCATTTCCTACCAGATGAGGCCGGGGGAGCGTCTGAACGAGCTCGAGCTGGCCGAGCAATTCGGCGTGAGCCGCACGCCCGTGCGCGAAGCCCTGACGCGATTGGCCAGCGAAGGCCTGCTGATCGAATCGTCGCGCGGATACATGCGCAAGCCGCTCGAAGTCCAGGAAATGACCGATCTCTATGAAGCCCGGCAAGCCGTCGAGCGCGAATGCCTGCGCCTGGCGTTCGAGCGCGCCACGCCGGAGGAAAAGCGGGAGCTGGCCGACTATCTGAAGGCCAGCCGCAGCGTACCGCCCGATACGTCGATAGAAAAGCTGGTCGAACTGGACGAAGGCTTTCACCTGCGCATCGCCGCCATGTCGAAAAATGCCGAACTGCAGCGCATGCTGGTCAGCCTGAACGAAAGACTGCGGTTCGTGCGCTGGATCGACATGGAAAACGTGGGACGCGAGTCGACGCAGCAAGAGCACGCCGAGATCATCGACGCCCTGATGAGCCAGGACATGGAACGCGCCCAGGCCATATTGAACGCGCACATCGCGCTGCGGCGCGAACGCATCATCGACACCATCACCAAAGGCCTGGCCAAGATTTATCTGAGATAAGCGGCGCCTTGCGCTCCGGCCAGCCGCGCGAGCGGATCCTGCCGATAATACCGGCTCAAGAGCCCATACCACTCCGGCAAGGCCTCGGCCAAGGGCCGGGGGTCGACGAAAAACGCCTCGGAGCTCACGGCGAAGAACTCGGCTTCGTCGGTGGCGGCGTACGGATCCAGCGGCAGACTGTCGAACCAGGGCGCGGCCTCGTCGGACTCGGGATCCACGTGCGGCGGGATCGCGTCCTCGACCTCGGTCAGCGCCTTGTCGAAACGCTCGTACGAGTCCCGCAGCACCCGTCGCCAATGGGCGGGCCGAAGCTCGGGATGCGCGCCCAGCGCGGGCATGCCGTCGGCCTCGCCCGCGTACAGATCCAGCTTGTGGGCGAACTCGTGTATGACCACGTTGGTCCGAAGCATCGCGGCATCATGGACGTCTTCCCAGGACAGGATCAACGGGCCGCCTTCCCAGGCTTCGCCCGAGGCCGGCTGCATGTATTCATGCACCACGCCGCTTTCGTCCACGTCGCTGCGCGGGATGAGAAAGCCCCCCGGATACACGATGATGTCCGTCCACCCCTCGTACAGGACGGGATCGAGCTCCAGAATGGGCAATGCCGCCTGGATGGCGATGAACAGCATGATCTCGTCGGTGAGCTCGAACCCATGGGCGGCGCTGAAATTCTTGCTGGCCAGCAGCCAGGCCGTACGCCGGCGCAGCGTCTCGTCCTCGCTCGCGCTCATGCCCTCCAGGAACGGCAGCGCCGACACCGCCGAACGCCAGCTTTCATCGGAGATACGGGCAAGCTCCTTGGCGACTTTGCGCGGGCCGGCGCCTTGGCCCCTCAGCCATCTGAACACGGCATCACTCCGCGGACGTCGCCGCCGTCCAATCGCGCAATTGCGCCGCGCTGGCGCCGACGCCGCCGCAGACGATGACGACAACGCGGCGCGCCTGCGGAAAATGCGTTTTCACGCTGACCAGGCCGGCGACGGAGGCGCCGCAGGCGGGCTCCGTCATCAGGCGGTGCGCGTCCAATAGATCGACGCTGCCCCGGCAGGCCTCGGCGTCCGACAACACCAGGCTTTGGATGTTCAGTTCCTTGGTCAACTCAAAGGAGCGATCGCACACTTTCTTCGCGCCCAGCGAGGTCGCGATGGTCTCGATGGCGGGAATCTCGACGGGCCCGCCCTGCCTTAGCGCCGCCGCATACGAGGCGGCCCCCTCGGTTTCGACCGCCAGGATGCCGACGTCCTTCCATCCCGCGCGCAGCAAGCCTTCGCCCACGCCGGCCAGGAGCCCCCCGCCGCCCACGGAGCATATGACCACGTCGGGCTTGACGCACTGGGTCGTGAGTTCGTCGATCATGGTGGCGTGCCCATCCCACAACAGCGGGTGATCGAATGGATGGATGAATACCGCACCATTGCCCAGCAGGGACTGCGCATGGGCGTTCGCCTCTTGCCAGGAGCCGCCTTGCACGACGATCTCGGCATCCTCGCTTCGTATCAGCGCCTTGGCCCTGGCCGTCGTGGTTTCGGGAACCACCACCGTCACCGGCACGCCCAGCTGCCGGCCCGCATAGGCGACGGCATAGCCCGCGTTTCCGCCCGACGAGGAGATGAAACGCGTCGCGCCGCCACGAAGCAGGCTTTCACAGGCATGGCCGATGCCGCGCAGCTTGAAGGAGCCGCAGGGCTGTATGCTTTCTATCTTGAGCATCACCTCCAGCCCGGCGGCCCGGGAAAGCTCGGTCGACTGGATGGTCGGGGTGACGACGTGCATGGGCATGGCGCTTGGTTCCTTGATCGTTGCGGATTCGCCGATCCGGCCCGCAAGATGCATGCATCCCTCGCGAGCCCGGCTATGCGATTATGCCTTATCGGTCGCATCATGGCAGCCATCGGCCCGTGAAGGCCACGGTCTTACGGCTTGCCGCGCGCCTCGGCATAAGCCTCCAGAATGGCAGGCAGGTTCATCAATACGTGTTCGCGCTTCAGGGCGGCGGCGCGCGTAAAATTCCGCGCGGCCAGCGCCTCGATGATTTGATAGGTGATTTCCAGGCTCTTGCTTTGGTCCAGGCGGCGCGATATCAAGTTATAGCGCAACGGCTGCGCCTTTTCAGTCAGCTTGGACAAGGCTTCGTCCAGCGGCTTGTTGTTCGTGCAGGCGACGATTTCACTGTAGAAATTCCTGATTTCGGCCAGGTAGGCCGGCGCATCGTGAGCCGCGTAAGCCTGCCCCATGCGGGCATGACAGGCCTTCAGACGCTCGATCAGGCTGTCGCGTTCCGCGTCCGCGAGCTGTTCGAGCTCCAGGATCGCATAGGCCTCGAGCTCCGCCCGCAGCTTGTACTGATCGACGATCTCTTTCTCGGTATAGACCGTGACCCGGAAGCCGCGGCGCTGCATATGGGTCACCAAGCCGCTTTGCTCGAGCATGCGCAACGCCTCGCGTATGGGGCTGCGGCTGGTGTTGAAACGGCTCTCGAGATCCTGCTCGCGCAAAGGCTGGCCCGGACGCAACGTACCGTCGACGATCAATTCGCGTATCCGCTCTCGCAAATAGTACGGTATGGTTCCCGGAGCTTGCGCATCCATATACAGGTCCTTTTCAGCCGTCCCGCCCTCCGGGCAGCGCACGTAGATAATCGATGACTTCGTCCATTGGCGTCACGTCCGCGAACTGACGGTCCATATCGAACAAGCTGATCGCATGGGATATGGGTATCCGGTCGAAAACCGCCTCTTGAGGCACAATGGTTCTGAAATTGTAAGACGAAGAATCGAATACCGTAGCACGAATGCAATTGCTGGTCGCCCCGCCCGCCACGATGACGGTATCGACACCGCGATCCACCAGGTAACCCAGCAGCGGCGTGCCATGAAATCCGCTGGGTTTCTTCTTGACGAAAACCACGTCGTTTTCCGAGGGCGTCAGCTCCGGCACCATCTGCGCGCCAAGCGATCCCGCCAGGCACCATCTATCGCTTTCGAGCAGATCCCGCTTGCGCCGGTAGACGCCCATGTCGGCGCCGCGCGGATCGAGTTCGAACAAGGTGAAAAAACACGGTACGCCCATCGCCTGGGCCTGCCCGACCAGGCGGGCGATTTCCGCCGCCGCCTTGCGCCCTACCTCGCCGCAACTCGACGGCCAGGCCTCGTCGTTGCCCGCTTCGCCCACCATGTATCGCTGAGCGTCGATCACCACCACGGCTGGCCGCCGGCCGAAGCCCATCCGCCGGCCGAACTTGCCCTTGGCCACCACGGCGCTGTCGCTGCCTGCAAGGTAGGCATCCCAGGGCCGTCCGCCCTGCTTGGCTGCATGTTCCATAACGTCTCCTGTGATCCTATGCGGCTCAGCCTACGGCACCGGCCTTTTTCAAGCGCTCGGTCTGCTCGGGCGGGTAGCCTATGTCCGATAGAACGGCATCGGTGTGTTGTCCGAAGGTCGGCGCGGCTCTCGGCGCTTGCGCCGTGTCTTTTTCCCCGAATTTTATGGCCCGTGTCAAGCCGCGATACGTGCCCACCAACGGATGCGAGTAGGTCGTCAGCAGGCCTTCAGCCTCGACCTGGGGATGGTCGAACATATCCTCGACCTGCAAGGCCGCGGCGCAAGGCACGCGTTCGCCGAACACGATCTCCCACTCCTTGGCCGTCTTCTTGCTCAATGCCTGCTTCACCTGCGGCACGACCTCGTCCGCATGCCGGGCGCGCTTGCGCACGGTGTCATAGCGCGCATCGTCGGCCAGGTGCGACAAGCCCGTCAACTCGCACAGGGCAGCCCAGAAATGCGGCGTATTGGCGGAGATATACAAGGTTCCCTCGCGCGTCGGATACAAGCCCGTCACGCCGCCGGAACGCATGTCCCGATTGACGTCGCGGGGCTCTCCCTCGGCCCACACCAGCCTGGCAGACTGCATGGCCAGGGCGCTGCGTAACAGCGACACGCCCACGTACTGGCCCTCGCCGGTGCGCTCGCGGGCATACAGGGCGGACGCCACCCCGCCGGCCAGCAGCGACGCCGCGTAGTAATCGACCACGGACCCGTAGACGATCTGGGGCTCTTGCACGCTGCCTTGCATGCTGCATATGCCAGACATGCTTTGCAGCACTTGGTCGTAGCCCGCCTTGTTTCTCGACGGCCCGCTTTCGCCATAGCCCGTCAGCGCGCAATAGATCAAGCGGGGATTGATTTGCCTCAGGGTCTCGAAGTCGATGCGCAGGCGCGGCGGCACGTCAGGTCGAAAATTATGAACCAGGACATCGGCGGTGCGGACCAGATCCAGGAGCACCTCGAGGCCCTGTTCGGTCTTCAAATCCAGCACCATGCCCAGCTTGCCGCGATTCACCCCCAGAAAGGCGCGGCCTTCGGCGGCAAGCGTGGACGGGTACTTCCGCAGATTGTCGCCCTTGGGCGACTCGATCTTGATGACTTCCGCGCCCTGATCCGCCAAAAGCGCGCAGCCATACGGGCCCGCGATATAGGCGCTCAGGTCCAGGACCCGGACGCCGGCGAGCGGCCCCGCGCCGCCGCCGATACTGGGCGACACGGCGTCCGTTGATACGGCATGCTTCACATCCATTCCTTTTAACTCTGTCATACGTTAAATCGTCGCGACGGGCGTGACGGGCGAGCCGACGGCGCCCGGCAAACGCAAGGGCGGCGCGGTCAGTAGAAAGCGGGATCGGCCTTGCGCTTGCAGAGCGCGGGCCAGGTCCTTCAGATACCATAGTTCACCCAACGGCAGGCCCAGCTTGAACAGACACAGCTCATGCAAGGGCATGACGGGGCCGTCGGCCGGCGGCGGCGGGGTCAAGGACTTGCGCTCCACCGCGTAGTTGTCGGCGATCAGCGCCGCGATGCCGCTGGACGCGATCCAGTCGCGCAGCCGCGCATCGCGGCCGTCGAGAACGGCGCACATCGCATGCAGGACCGCCGCATCGGGATCGCCGCGCATTTCCACCACTTTGTCCGCAAAGCCGGTGTAAAGGCAAAGCATATCGCCCGGCTCCACGATGATCCCGTCGGCATCCAACACCTGCCGCAGCATGGCGTAGTCCACTTCGGTGCGCCCGTCGTCGAAGTGCTTGCGCAGATTGACCAGCACCGCCCGCCCCTGGATGGCGGCCTCGGCCATGTTTTCCACGCCCAGGGCGCCCGCCTTGACCGTCTGTCGGTCGCCTTGGCCTATCGGTCCGGATTCGCCGACGACGTCCGAGCCCGCGGCATATCCGTTGTAGTACACACGCCGCGGCGTGCCGCTGCCGTCGATGTCGAACAACCCGCCGACGTGCGCCAGGCTGTCCCACTGCGTCGAATACTGCGTATGCAGCACCACGCAGTCGTCCGAGATCACGTCCGTCGCGCCCGGATTCTCGCAACACAGCGGATAGTTGTAGTACTCGTTGGAGCCATCGGAAACCGGCTGCAGGCGCGGCGGATGACGGCGGGGATTCAGACGGTTGCCGCCCGGCAGGTTCAAAGGCAGGCTCAAGCAAAAGCGCTCGCCCGTCTTGACCTCGGCGATGCCTTGCAGGACTTTCTCGGGCGTCAACAGGTTCAACCTGCCCAGTTGGTCGTCCGGCCCGAAATCGCCCCAGTTGGAGCCGGGCGGCCTGTGCTTGAATCTTGGATTCGTCATTGGCTCTTCCTCATTTGAACCAGAGCGTCAGGTAGGGTACGTACGTGACCAGCGCCAGCACGATCAGCATGGCGAAGATATACCAATTCATGTACTTGAAGGTCTCGTGCATGCGCACGCCGCTGATGCTGCAAACGGTGAGCAGCACCGTGGCCACCGGCGGCGTCTGCTGGCCTATCGCCAGGTTCACGCAGACAATGACGCCGAAATGCACGGGGTCGATGCCCAGCTGCAGCGCCGTGGGAAGCAGCACGGGAACGATCACGATGATCGCGGCCGGCGCCTGCAGAAACATGCCCGCCACCAACAAGATCGCATTGACCAGCAGCAGAAAGACGACCGCCGTATTGGCGAATCCGCCCATGGACTCGACCATGCGCTGCGGCAGCTGCTCGTTGGCCAGCACCTGGCCCAGCACCGCCGAGCCCGCCAAAATCATCATGACCGACGCCGTCTGGTAGGTGCTGTCGACCAGCAGCTTGTAGCCGACCTTCCAGCTCAGCTCGCGTTGCACCAGGCCGAAGATCAACGCCATGAAGACGCCCACCGCCGCCGCCTCCGTCGGGGTGAACATGCCGCCTATCAAGCCGCCGACCACAACTACGGGCAACAACAGCGGCATGAGCGCGGCCCGGGCCGTACGCACCACTGAACCCGCGTCGAAAGCCTTGTCGACGGGATGGCCTTCCTTGCGCGCGAAGACGTAGTTGGTGATCATGAACGCCACCACCAGCATCACGCCCGGCACGATGCCCGCGATGAAGATGTCCCGAATCGAGGTATTGGTGACCGCGCCATACAGCACCATGGGAATCGACGGCGGGATGATGATGCCGATGATCGCCGCGGCGGCGGTCACCGTTACCGCAAAGGTCTTGGGATAGCCTACCCTCGCCATCTGCGGCACGAATATCTTCCCGAGCGCCGCCGCATCGGCCACGGCGCTGCCGCTGATCTCGGCCATGAACATATTGGCCAGCACGTTGACGTTGGCCAGGCCGCCGCGCATCCAGCCGGCCAGCGCGCTGGCGAAGTCGACGATGCGCCGCGCGATCGACGTCGCGCTCATCAGTTCCCCCATCAGGATGAACAAGGGCACGGCCAGCACCACGAAACTGGAAGAGCCGTGAAACAGGTTCAAGGGAACGGACTTCAAGCCCATGTCGATGAACAGCATTGCGGCCACCGACGAAATCATCAATGCAAAGCCGATGGGCATGCCCATGATGAGCAGAACGGTCAGGCCGCCGAAGAGTATCCAGGTCATATCAATAGTCTCCGCGCCCTTTGAGCAGGTTCAGCAGAATGCGCGCGATCGCAAGCGCCATCAACGCGAAGGAAACCGGCAATACCGCCAGGAAGACGCCCCTGGGAATGTCCACCGAGCTGATGTAGCTGCCTCCGACCCGATCGACGACGACCCACGACATCCATGCCATGGCCAGGACGAAGATCAAGACGAGCAGGTAGCTGGCGAATTGCACCCACCGCCGCGTTTTAGGCGACAGGTGATGCAACACCATGTCGAAATCCAAGTGCAAGCGCTTGCGAAAGCAGGAATAGGCGCCCAGGAAACTGATCCAGCCCAGCATGTTGCCGCCGACCTCGTCGGTCCATGCCAATGAATCGTTCAAGACATACCGAAAAAACACGCCGGCGATCAAGATGAGAGTGGTGGCGGCCAGGATCCCGGCCAGGATCGCATCCACCACCGCATCGATGCGGCTCAGCACCGGCTCTTTGGCCGGCGCGCGATCCGTCGCGTTCGTCATTGCGCCGCCCCGCGTATCACGTCCAGCCACTCCGACCCGTATTGCCGGGCATAAGTCTCATAGGCCGAGGCCGTCACTTCCTGGAATTTCTCGAAGTCGATCTTGTTGATCTTGGCGTACTTCGACATTTCCTCCAGCTGCTCGTTTTCGGTGCGCTCCGAGAAATCGAAGGACCAGGCGACGAGCTCTTCACCGACCTCGTGGAAAACCTTTTGCTCTTCGGCGCTGAGCTTGCTCCAGAAGTCCTGGGACACGACCAGGAAGCTGGGCGCGTACGCATGGCTGGTCAAGGACAAATGCGGCGTGATCTGATAGAGCTTGGCTTCATACAGCCCGTAGATCGCGGCCTCCGCGCCGTCCACCACGCCGGTCTGCAGCGCGGTGAAGACTTCGGTCCAGTCGATGGGCGTCGGATTGGCTCCCATCGCGCGAAACACGTCCTGGCGCAGCTTTCCGCCCGCGATGCGTATTTTCATGCCCTTCATGTCCGACGGCACCACGATTTCGCGTCGAGACATGGTGTGCCGGAAACCATTTTCGTAGATACCCAGCACTTCGACATCCGTCTTTTTCTCGATGGCCTGCACCATCTTTCCCCGCAGCTCCGCATTCAGGGCCCGCCTGGCGTGATCCCTATCTTTGAACAGGAAAGGCAAGTCGAAAATTTCCAGACTGCGATCCGCCTCCATGATGGGCGTCACGATATTCGCCATTTCCAGCTCGCCGAGCTGGAGCTGTTCCAGGCTGGTTTTCTCGCTGCCCAACTGACCGTTGGGATACAGCCGGAAGTTGAAATGCCCCGGCAAGCGCTCTTCGATCATTTCGGCGAAACGCTTGGATTGATTGTGCTGGGGCGAACTTTCCGTCGTGACGTAGGCGATACGCACGGTTTTCTGCGCCATGGCGACCGGCGCCATCACGCCGGACATGGCCAGGCCCGCGACCAGACATTTGACGTAACCCTTGAAGCTTCGCATTGCAGTCTCCTCTGAGATGATCGTGTGCCGACCCGGCCGGAAGGGCTGGTCCCGTGATGTGGGTCGGCGACTTTGGATTTTTTGCTGGACTCAAAGATACCCGAGCTTTATTATTTTGTCTACAATATCGTTTATTAAAAATGGAAACGACAATGCGCAGCAAACTTTTCGTCCCCGCATCCCGTCCCGAGCTGTTCAGCAAGGCGGAGCGCAGCCAGGCGGACGCCATCTCTTTCGATCTGGAAGACGCGGTCGAGGAAAGCAGAAAGGAAGAGGCCCGCGCCAGCCTGTCGGCTTACTTGTCGCGGATGACGCGCGGCGCTTTAGGCAAAACGCTCATCGTGCGGGTCAACCCGGCAAGCTCCGCGCATTTCCTTGCCGACCTGGATGCCGTCGCGCTCGACACGCTCGACATGATCAACCTGCCCATGGTCGAAAGCGCCGATGAGCTGCGCCGCGCCGCCCAATTGCTCGAATCCGCGGAAGCCAGGCGCGGCATGACCCGCCGGATCGGCATACTGGTCAATATCGAGTCCCCCCTGGGACTGCATCGCGCCGTGGAGATCGCGCAGGCGCATCCGCGGATCACGGGCCTGCAGATCGGCTACGGCGACTTGTTCGCGCCCATGGGCATCGTGTCCGGCGAGCCCGCGGCCACGCAAGCCGTCCGGTTCGCGGTAAAGCTGGCCGCCACGCTGGCGGGCATACCGGCCTACGACGGCGCCTATGTGGACATCGCCAATCCGGAAGGCTATCGGCGCGACGCCCGGGCGGCGCACGCCCTGGGCTACGCGGGAAAAAGCTGCATCCACCCCTCCCAGATCGAGGCGGCCAACGCCATATTCCGTCCGGCGCAAGAAGACATCGATCACGCGCTGGAGGTCGTGCGCGCGGCGGAGCGGGCGAAGCAAGACGGCGTGGGCGCCTTCGTCGTGAACGGAAGGCTGGTCGACGGCCCCTTCATCGACGAGGCGTACCGGATCGTGGAACAGGCGCGCAAGCTGGGATTGGCGTAAGCCCTGGCGCTCAGGCCGCGCCCTGCGACGGCGCGATGCCCAGCGACGCCGCCAAGGCGGGTCCGATGCCGGCGGGATCGTCTCCACGCCAGGCGACGAACTGGTCCGGGCGCACCAGGGTGAACCTGGCCGGATAGCGTTCATCGACGACGGGATCATCGCTGGCCGCCACGGTCAGCGGCATGCCCGCCCGCCGGGCGTCTTGCGCCGCGTCCAGCGCGGTCGCCTCGTCGGCGCCGGTACGGCAGACCAGCGTCATGCCGTCTCCGAACAGATCGTACAGGGACACACCGGCGGCGACCCAGGCATGCGGCGCAAGACAGCCGGGCACGCTGGAAGGAAGGTAATCGCCCGGCACGCCCGTCGATGCGGCCTCCACGCTCACATCCGCCCCTTGCTCGTGCTGAATCACGGGCGAACCCGCGTAGTGATCGCCCAGTACCACGCCCAGGGTATAAAACTCCGCGCTCTTGTGATCCATGATTTTCCGGCCCACGTCCACGCGCGTCTCGTCGCCCCCCGGCGTATCCGCCTCCAGATTGTCGCGCGTGAGCTGGTTGCCAAGCAGGGCGTAGTTTCGCACGGCCTGGAATACGACGTTTTCATGCACCGGGCGGCGTTCGATCTCGTAGCTTTCCAACAATGTCTCCGCGCCCCAGCCTTGCAGCACGGCGGCCAGCTTCCAGCCCAGGTCGACGGCGTCGCCTATGCCCATATTCATGCCATATCCGCCCATGGGCGGATGCAAATGGCATGCATCGCCCGCCAGGAAGATGCGGCCTTCGCGATAGCGTTCGGCGATCAGGCGATGCACGGCCCATGGCTCCACGCGCTCGATCGCGATATCGACGTCCAGCCCCGTCGTGCGCCGGATCTGCGCCGCCGGATCCCGCGGCACGCCTTGCTGCGCATCCACCGCGGTCGCCATGAAGAACCAGAGGTCGTCGCGGTCCATGGGGCCGCAGATGCCGGGAATATCGGTATTGACCAGCCAGTACATGATGGCCTTGCCCACGGTGACTTTATGTTGGATGTCGCGCGAGCGGAAAACGACGGTGTAGTTCCAATCGTAGGCGTGGTCGCCCCGCATGGGAATCTTGAGAATGGCGTTGCGCACGGTGGTGCGCGCGCCGTCGGCGCCGATCAGATAGCGGCAGCGTATCGTTTCGGCCTTGCCGGTGGCCATGTTGCTGACGAAGGCGGTCACGCCGTCGTCGTCCTGAACGGCATCGTCCAGGCGCAGTCCGAACACGAGCTGCACGGAATCGAGCGTCTCGATGTGCTTGCGCATTACATCTTCGACGTGATATTGCGGTATCCACTGGCCGGTTTCCGGAAAGAAATCCTCCAACGGTCGATCGCAATAATTGACGTTCTCGAAATGCGCCAGCGCGTGCCCGTTCAAACGGGTCGCGAAGATGACGTCGGACGGATAGTCCTTGGGCAAAGGCGAGGCCTCGCGCAGCTTGTCCGCGATGCCCCATCTTCTGAAGTGCGTCAATGTCCGCACATTGGTGGTCTTGGCCCTGGGCGACATGCCGCCCCGGGCCTCCTGCTCGATCACCAGGGCTTTCACGCCGCGCCGGCCCAGCTCTATCGCGGCCGCCAGACCCACCGGCCCGGCCCCCACCACCAAGATATCCGTCTCTCTATCCGCGTGCTCGTGCATGGATGCTCCCAGTTTCATGCGAGGGCCGGCCTCATTTGCTCAACACGGACGCGCCGTCGTGGATCTTGAGCATCACCACGCCGTAATGCGGATTGCGATGCTCGTCGAACGACAGCTTGCCCGACCCCAGAACGGTCGGCAGATCGGCCGTGGAAGCCAGTGCTTCCCGGATTTGGTCGGGGCCGGCATTCGGGCCCGCCTTCTTCAAAGCACTGGCGGCTACCAGCATGGAGCCGTAGCCGATCGCGGAATATTGATCGGGCGCTTCCCCGTAGGCTTCGCGATAGCTCTTTATGAAGGCGTCGATTTCAGGCTTGGATTCGTCCGCATAGAAGAAGCTGGGGTACACCGTTCCCTCGACGGCCCCGCCGCCGATCTTCACGTAGCCGGGAGCCCCCATTTCGTCGTTACCGACGAACACGGAGGAAGGCGGCAAGCCGTTCTGCCTCGTCTGTATGGCGATGTTGGCCGCCGATTCGGGCGATACGCCCAGATAGACGATGTCCGTCGGACGGTGAACGATCTTGGTCGCCAATGCGCTGAAATCGCTGTCCGAGCTGAGGATGGACTCTTCCCGTATGTCCGTCACGCCGTTCTTCTCGAAGTACGCCTTGAGCAGGTTCTTGTAGGAAACGAAGGCATCGTTGTCGCGCGCGAACACCAGCGTGGCGCTCTTGGGCCGCATGGTGTTCACGATGTACTCGGCGGCATCCGTCATCAGCACGTCGGGATCCTGGTAGATCTTGAATATCCACTTGCCCGTCTCCGTGACGCGCTTGGACACGGCCAGCGCGATCGTGGGCAGGCCCGCATCGTTGGCGACGGGGGCCGCCGCGCCGGCCAGCGGCGACGTGGCCGGCCCCACCATCATGGCCACTTTGTCCCGATTGGCGAACTGGGTGGCCAGGGCGATGGCCTGCGATTTTTCACTGGCGTTGTCGCCCAATATGATCTTCATGGTGCGGCCCTCGCCCAGCAAGGACTGCGCGTTGATCTGCTTGACGGCCAGCTCCACGCCTCGATGAATGGGAGGACCGGCCCAGGACGCGACCGGCCCCGTCATCGGCAGCTGCACGCCGACCACCACCTCTTCGGCCTGGGCGAAAGGGGCTGCCGACATGATGGCCATGCCTGCCAGCATCATAGTTAAACGCTTTATTTTCATGATGTCTCCTGAATGGAAAATGACGCGAAGCGCTATTCGTCTTCGCGGCCGAGATAGTGAGCAATGACTTTGGGATCATTGATCAACTCACTGCTTGCTCCTTGGTGAACCACGCGTCCGCGCTCCAGGACGAACGCATGGCTCGTGCTTGCCAGCGCGCGCTGGGCGTTCTGCTCCACGAGGAATATGGTCAAGCCTTCCCGGTTCAGCGCCTCCAGCGCCGCGAACACCTGCTTGGCCAACAGCGGAGACAATCCCAGGCTGGGCTCGTCCAGCAGCAACAGCTTGGGACAACCCATCAGGGCGCGGCCGATCGCCAGCATCTGCTGCTGGCCGCCGGACAGCGATCCGCCTTCCTGCTTGCGCCGTTGCGCGAGCACGGGAAACAGCTCGTACACGTGCTGCAGATCGCGGTCGCCGCGGCTGCGCGAGCCGGCGGCCAGCCTGCCCAGCTCGAGGTTTTCCTCGACGGTCAGGGGGCCGAGTATCTGGCGCCCTTCCGGCACCAGCAGCAAGCCCGAGCGGGCGATCTTGTAGCTGTCCCGCCTGGTAATGTCCTCGCCGTCGAATACGATGATCCCGGCCTGCGGCGCCACCAGGCCGCAGATCGTCTTGAGCAGCGTGGACTTGCCCGCGCCGTTGGAGCCGATCAGCGCGACGATGCCGCGCTCGGGAATCTCCAGGCTGACCTCCTGCAAGGCCCTGATGCCCCCGTAGGAAGTCGACAAAGAATTGATCTTCAACATGTCAGGTTCCCAAATATGCCTGGACAACGTCCGGGTGATTAATCACATAGTCCGCGCTACCTTCGGCGATCAGGCGTCCGGAATCCACCACGTAGACGTGGTCGCACAGCGAGCGCACGAAACGCATGTTGTGCTCGATCAGCAGCACGCTGATGCCGTCGTCCGCCAGCCGGCGGAATATCTTGCCCAGGTATTCGCCTTCCACGTCGTTCATGCCGGCCACGGGCTCGTCCAGGAGCAGCAGCTTCGGATCCGTGGCCAGCGCGCGCATCATTTCCACCCGGCGCTGGTGCCCGTACGACAGGAACGCGGCCGTGTGATGCTCGTAGTCGCTCATCTCGAACAAGGCCAGGAGCTTGCGCGCGCGCTCGTAGAAATCGGCGCGTTCGGCGCGCGCCGAACGCAGGCCGAACAGATTGGCGATCGTGTTGCTGGTCTCGTGGCGGTGGTAACCCACCACGACATTCTCGATGACCGAGGCCTCCTTGAGCAGGCGGATGTTCTGGAACGTCCGGGCGACGCCCAGCCGGGCGATGTCCCGGGCAGTGAGCGCCGTGATGTCGCGCCCTTCGAACTCGATGCGCCCGCCCGTCACCCCCAGCATCCCGGTGATCAGGTTGACGATGGTGGTCTTGCCGGCGCCGTTGGGCCCGATCAGCCCCGTGATGGTGCCGGGCTCGGTCCGCATGCTGAGGTTCTGCACCGCGGCCACGCCGCCGAAATGCTTGCTGATGTCATGCAACGTCAGGCTTGTCATGGCTCTCTCCTGTTCCCGGCGGCACCGGCGATGGATTGGCGCCGTCCGGCAAGGTAGCGCCGGAATGTATCCACGATCCCCATGGGCATGTACGCAATGATGAGCATCAGAAGGATGCCGTTGACCAGCAGACGTTGCTGCGCCAGCGGGCGCGCGATCTCCGGTATCGAGGTCAGGATGAAAGCGCCGACGATCGGTCCCCACACCGAAACGCGCCCGCCGAGCACCACGGCGGCGATGGCCAGGATGAGCATGGGAAATCCGAATTGCTCAGGCGTGATGCTATAAGTGTTGAACGCCAGCAGGCCGCCGCTCAGTCCCGCCACCCCGCCGCTGATCGCGAACGACAGCGCCTGGTACTTGACCACCGAAATGCCCAGGGCCACGGCGACGGTTTCCTCCTGGCGAATGGCGTCGAACGCCCGGCCGACCGCATAGCGGTTCATGATCAGAGTGAAGACCGTCACGACGGCGAAGAACGCGAGAAGATGCGGCGTCTTGATGACGGCCGGTATGCCGTTGATGCCGACCGCCCCGCCCGTGATGGATTCGGCGTAAAGGCTGAGCGACACGATGATCTGGACGAAGGCCAGGGTGGCGATCGCCTGGAACACGCCGCGCAGCCGCGCCAGCGGGACGGAAAGCAGCGCGCCGGCCAGGACGCCCATCAGGGTGGAGCAGATCAACGCCAGCCAGACGGGCCAGCCGTATGTCATGTGCAGCACGGCGCCGGTGTACGCGCCCAGGGCAGCGAAGCCCGCCGGCGCAAGGGAAAACACGCCCGCGCGCAAGGCAATGTACTGGCTGAAAGCAAGCCCGGTCACGATGAGGATCTGATCCAGGACGGGCCGATACGTAATAAAGAAATCTATCATTGCCGGGTCACCCTAGCCTCGCGCCTCAGGCCGCGGAAGAAGCCCGTCGGACGCACCAGAAGAATAATGAAGAGCAAGGCGAACAGCACCGTGTCGCTGAGCTCCGTCGATACATATGTAGCCGTCATCACTTGCAGCACGCCGATGATCAGGCCGGCGACGACCGCCCCGGCGATGCTGCCCATGCCGCCCAGGATCACGACGAGGAAGGCGCGCAGCATCATGGGCTCGCCCATGAGAAAGTGCACCGAATTGAACGCCACGCCGATAATGACCCCGGCCACGCCCGCCAGCGCGCCGGCGATGAAAAAGGTCTGGAAGTAGATGACGCCCGGGCGTATCCCCAACAGGACCGAGGTGGATTCGCTCACCGCGACCGCGCGCACCTGCCGGCCGAACTTGGTGCGGTACATGTAGAAGAACAGCAGGCCCACCATCACGGCCATGCAGAAAATGACGGTGACGTGCAGCAGCGAGAACCGCACGCCTCCGATCTGGTAGAACACGACAGGGAACGTGCCGAACGGAAAGCTGAGTATCTTGGCGTCCGACAGCTGCTGCGCGAGGCTGATCAGCACCAGGCTGGCGCCCATGCTGGACACCAGCGCGCCGAACTCGTCCGCCCCGCGCTTGCGCAATGGCCGGAAGGCGAAGAAATCCACCAGGACGCTCAGCACGCCGCCCGCCAGGACCGCCGCCAGAAACGCGACCGCCAAGGGCAGTTCCAGGTGGCTCACCACGTACAGCCCGACGAAAGCCGACGCCATGAACACGGCGCCGTGCGCCAGGTTCAGGATGTTGAGCACACCGAATCCCAGCGTGAAACCCAGCGCGAACAGACTGTAGATGGACCCGACCACCAATCCGTTGATCAATTGTTGTAGGAACATGAGCTACCTCGGCTATTGCGCAAGAAAACCACCGTCGACGATGAGGTCGGTGCCGTTGACCAGGCCCGATTCGTCCGACGCCAGATACACCACGCTCCAGGCGACGTCGTCTGGCGTGCCCAGACGTTTGAATGGATGCAGCGCGGTCACCTGGGCGCGCGCCTCTTCCTCCGACATCCCCGCCGCGACCGGCGAATTCTGCATGAACGGAGTCCAGATATAGCTTGGATGTATCGCATTGACCCTGATGTTCAGGCCTTGCCGCGCGCAACTGGTCGCGGCATGTTTCGTCAGCGTGCGTATGGCGCCCTTGCTCGTGCCGTACGCGGCGCCGCCCCGGGTCCCGACGTAGCCGGACACGGAGCCGATGTTGACGATGGACCCGCCGTTGCCCGCTTCTTTCATGGCAAGAATGGCGTGCTTGGTGCCCAGGAATACGCCATCGACGTTGACCTTGAACACCTTGCGCCATTCGTCGAGGTCGATGGATTCGAAATTGGGCGGAAAGCTGCCGGCTATGCCGGCGTTGTTGACGAGTATGTCCAGCCGTCCGAAAGTGCGGCGCACAGTATCCATCACCGCGACCCAGCTGTCTTCGGACGTGACGTCATGCGTCACGAACAGATGGCGCTCCGGCTGCGCGGCCATGCCGGCCGGCGCGCGCCCTTCGCCGAGGTCGCACATCACCACGGCGGCGCCCTGTTCCAGCAAGCGCCGTACGCAGCCCTGGCCTATACCGCCCAAAGCGCCCGTGACGACGGCGACTTTGCCTTGCAATCTTTGCATGCGAGTCTCCTCCTGCGTAAAATAATGATCATGATCAGTTTTTTGAAAACTATAATTCTGTATATTTTTTATGTCAATATATTTTTTATTGATGAAAACCCTGAAAACCCACCACCAGGCAGAGGATTATCTATGACACTTCTTCCCTCCCATCACTCGCTTTCTCCGTTTTGTTGAATTTATAATGAACACAAGAACATGAATTAAGAAACATGTTCATTTTTTTGAGGATCCCACGATGCCGCCCCCTGCTTCTCATGCCCAAACCGCTCCCGCCGGCAAGCGCGAGCGCAACAAGCTCGAGAAATATCGCCGCATCAAGGCGTCGGCGCGGCAGCTGTTCGAAGAGAAGGGCTACCAGGACGCCACGATACGCGACATCGCCAAGCATGCGGGCGTCGGACTCGGCACGCTGTTCCTGTATGCGCGTGACAAGCGCGACCTACTGTTTCTGCTGTTCGAAGACGAGTTGAACGAGGTCACCGACCGCGCGTTCGACACCGTAAAGCCCGATACCCCCCTGGTGGATCAGCTGGTCGACGCATTCCGCGTGTTCTTCGACTATTTCGCCTTGTCTCCGCGCGTCTCTCAAGACATGATGCGCGAAGTCGTTTTCTACGTAAAAAGCATCAACGAAATCAACAGCTTCCACACAGGCATCGCGCGCACGCACGAACGCCTGGCCCGCTTCGTCGCGCGCGCGCAGGCGTTGGACCTTGTGACCACCAGCTATGCGCCCGACGATCTAGCGCGCCTGATTTTCTCCATCTATCGGATGGACGTGCGCAGCTGCTTTGCGACGGAGCCTCTGGATGTCGCGGCAGGCCTGGCGAGGCTGCGCCACAATCTGGACATCCTCTTCATCGGCATTCGACCGCAGGCGGCCACGCCGCGTCCTACGCGCCGCGGACCCGAGCTCAATCGGCCCGAGCCTCAGTATTCCGAATGAAATAGTCCGGCAGCGCGGGCCCCCACAAGTACAGCGAGTCTTCCGGCGGATAGTTGCCGGCGTCCCACTCCGCGCCCGCGGGCACGTAGTCGATGTCGAACGAGTATTCGGCGAAAGATCCCCATGGATCACGCACGTAGTGAAAGAAGTTCGACCCGAGCACATGCCGGCCCGTGCCCCAGCCTTCGGCGTAGCCCGCATCCCGCATCTGCTCGCCACCGCGCCCGACCTCGTTGACGCTGCCCACTTCCCAGGAACTGTGATGCCAGCCCGGCGCATGGCTTTTCGCAAAGGCGATCAAATGGTGGTCGCAGCCGTGGCGCGCATGCATGAACGCCACCGCGTCCTGCGAACGGTCCGACAGGCGCAGGCCGAGCGCCTTGCAATAGAACTCGATGCTTCGATCGAGATTCGTCGAGAACATCAGCACGTGCGACAGGCGCGCGGGATGGACGGGTCCCGTGTCGCTGCGCCCCAGGACGCCGCGGACGCCGGCCGGGCGCAGCGCTTCGGGCGTGCGATGGGCGGGAGCATCTCCGGTCAGCTTCGGGCCCACGGACAGCTGCAGCAGATTGCCGTCTGGATCCCTGAACCAGATGCCCGTGCCGTCGGCATACGGCCCGTCCTCGACGAGCTCGCATCCTTGGGCGCGCACCTGCTCGACCAGGCCGGCGTAATCGTCTTCGAAGCAATACAGGCTGAGATAGGCCGTGCGCTTGCGCTCGCCCTCGTACAAACGCCCCCAGACGTGCCCGCTTGCCGCCGCCCTCAGCGTCAGCGCACCGCTTTCCGGCTCGCGCTCCACGCGTAATCCGAACGTTTCGAAAAATCGCCTTGCTTCGTCGTGCGACGGCACTTCGAGCGCAAAGCAGTTGATGGAATGGATACCATGGCGAGATTCGCCATCACGCAGCGACGACATCGCAACCCTCCTCCTTTTCTGGTTTCAGTTCCGCGCCTCGTCGACGATGGGATTGCGCAAGGTGCCTATCCCCTCGATGGTGACTTCGCACACATCGCCGTCGCGCATGAGCAATCGCGGATTTCTGGCCCAGCCTATGCCGGACGGCGTGCCCGCCACGACGACGTCGCCCGGTTCCAGCGTAATGGCCTCGCTCAGGACGGCGACCAGTTCGACCACGTCGTGGATCATGTAACGCGTGTTCGAGGATTGCACGACTTCGCCGTTCAAGCGGGTTTGAATGTCCAGGCCGTGCGCGCCGGCCGGCAGCGCGTCGGCCGTGACCACGGCCGGACCGAAGCCGCCCGTCTTGTCGAACGTCTTGCCTATCGTCCACTGCGGCGACTTGAACTGGTATTCGCGCACCGAGCCGTCGTTGAACACCGAGTAGCCGAAGATGTGCTCCAGCGCCGATTCCTTCGCGATGTGACGGCCGGCCTTGCCGATGATGACGGCGAGCTCGCCCTCGAAATCCAGCGAATCGCTCGCCAGCGGACGCTCGATGGGCGCATCGTGGGCCGTCAGGCTGGTCGTCAGCCGCAAAAAGAAGGTCGGGTAATCAGGCTGCTGATAATCGCTCTCGGCGGTATGGTCCTTGTAGTTCAGGCCGACGCAGATGATCTTGCCCGGCTTGACCACCGGGGGCAACAGCGCGACGTCGGCCAGCGCGACGGTCGCGTCGGCGCCGGCCGTCAATTCGGACAACGGCGCGCCTTGCGCCGCCTTCTGCGCCAGGCTGCCTACGTCATGACCGCGATCCAGGGGCAGAACCCTTACCTGATCCCCTTCCAGAACCCCTACGCGCGAAGCGTTTCCATACAAAAAACTTACCAGTTTCATCAGTGCGTCCTCATCGCCAAGCCGGTCAAAAATGCAATCATGTCAAGAATTATATATTTTTATAATTTTATATATATTATGGCAAACCCTATATTTACTCAAAGGCATATCCCGTAAAATATGGCCTCCGCTCAAGGGCACATAGACACATCGATGACGACACCTTCCTCTTCCGCCGCGACGACGCTGGCCACATCGGTTTCCTTGAAAATACGGGCAGACATCATCAACGGCATCCTGCGGCCAGGCGACAAGCTGCATACGTCCGCCTTGGGCAAGCGCTACGACATCAGTCTCGTGCCGCTGCGCGAAGCGCTGTCGCGGCTGGCCAGCACGGGGTTCGTGGTCGCTGAAGACCAGCGCGGATTTCGCGTAGCGGAGATATCCGCCGAGGAGTTGCTGGACATCACCCGCACACGCATCTTCATTGAAAAGGAAGCGCTGCGCAGATCCATGCTGCACGGCGACGTGGCATGGGAATCGGAGCTCATCGCCGCCCATCACAGGTTGGCCCGGCTTCGCATGCTGCGCGACGACAAGGACGGCTTGACCCCGGAATGGGAAAAGGCCCACGCGCAGTTTCACGAGGCCTTGCTGGCGGCGTGCGACTCGAAATGGCTGCTCAGCATGGCCGGCATGCTGCGGGATCAAACGGCGCGGTACCGCCACTTGTCCATCCGCGCCTCCACCTACGCGGCGGACGGCGCCGCCCCGCCGCCAAAACGCGATGTCCATGCCGAGCACCAGATGCTGCTCGACGCGGTGCTGGACCGAAACGCGGAACGCGCCTGCCAGCTATTGGAAGAGCATTTCAACACCACCACTCAGCTCGTCATGCGCACCGCGTTCTGAAACGCGGTCCTTGCGCCAAGACGCGGACATCGCATCGCGTCATTGGGATGGGCGGGAAAATAAGAAAAAAGCCGGCCGGCGGCCAAGACGATGACGTGAGATTCGATGGTCGGGGCGACATGATTCGAACATGCGACTCCTGCGTCCCGAACGCAGTACTCTACCAGGCTGAGCTACGCCCCGACTAAACCTACACGTTATCCTGGGAACCGTTTCCAGGATATCGGGAACTTCAACGGTCGCGATCGACCGCGAAAGAGCAAAATTCTAACAAAGAATCGCGATTCGCGGAAGCGGGATAGACCGACAGGGCCTGACGGGCCAGGTCGGCTTCTTTCCGAGCCGCGCGACGCGTGTATTCCAGCGCCTCGGTATCGTGGATAGCCCGGGCCACGGCTTCGAAATCCGCTTCGCCGGTGCGTATGGCGTCCTGAATCAGCTGCCGCTGCCCCGCGCTGCCCGTTTCCATCACCCTGATCAGGGGCATGGTCGGCTTGCCTTCGCGCAAATCGTCGCCGACGTTCTTGCCCAGGGCCTGCACGTCACCGCTGTAATCGAGCACGTCGTCGATCAGCTGGAACGCCGTGCCCACATGCCGACCGTACGCTGCCGCCGCCTGCTCCTGCTCGGACGTTGCGCCCGCCACGATCGCGCCGACCTGCGCCGCCGCCTCGAACAACTTGGCCGTCTTGTAGCGGACCACCTGCAAATAGCGGTCCATGGACACGTCCGGATCGTGCACGTTGAGCAACTGCAGGATTTCGCCTTCGGCGATAACCGTCGTCGCGCCCGACAAAACGGACATCGCCGCCATGGAGCCCGTTTCCACCATCATTTCGAAAGAACGCGAATACAGGTAGTCGCCGACCAGCACGCTGGCGGCATTGCCGAACACCGCGTTGGCGGTGCGACGGCCGCGCCGCATGTCCGATTCGTCGACCACGTCATCGTGCAGCAGGGTGGCGGTATGGATGAACTCGACCACGGCCGCCAGCAGATGATGGTTCTTTCCGTGGTAGCCCAGCGCGTTGGCGATCATCAGCACCATGGCCGGACGCATGCGCTTGCCGCCCGCCCCGACGATGTAATCGCCTATGGTGCGCACGAGGACGACTTCTGAATTCAGGCGCGCGCGTATGATCGCATCAACCGCTTTCATATCGTCGGCAATGGGGGCGATGAGCTCGGAAAGATTCAACATGCAATCCAGGATGAAAAACTGAGGACTGACTCCGGCGAGTCACTGTGGGATTATACGTGAGCCATCTGATGCTGTTGGACGGGTGTAAATTGGCGATAATTGCGCTTTCGCTTCATTCAAGATCAGGAGGTAACACTGTGTCCGCCATCGATTTGAGTACGCTGATCAACCGCGCGGAACGCGTGCTGGCGCAGCTGGAGGCTTGGCTGCCGCCGATTCCGCCCGAAATCGACTGGTCGGCGCACGCCTTTCGCTGGCGCAAGGAAGGGAGCCGGGGCTGGCTGGACACCGTGCGGCACGTGTCGACGATAGACCTGGGCGATCTGCAGCACATTGAAAGGCAGAAGGAAATCATCGACCGCAATACCCGGCACTTCCTGCAAGGCAAGCCCGCCAACAACGTATTGATGACGGGCGCGCGCGGCACCGGAAAAAGCTCGCTGGTCAAGGCCATGCTGGCGGCCTACGGCGATCAGGGGCTGCGGCTGATCGAAGTCGACAAGACCGACATGGGCGACCTCGGCCATATCGTCGATCTGGTCGGCAAGCGCCCCGAACGCTTCATCATCTTCTGCGACGACCTGTCCTTCGAAGAAGGCGAACCCGGCTACAAGGCCTTGAAATCGGTGCTGGACGGCTCGATCAGCGCTTCGGGCGACAACGTGCTGATCTACGCCACGTCCAACCGCCGTCACTTGATGCCGGAATACATGAGCGAGAACCTGGCCGCCCGGCATCAGCCCGACGGCGAAATCCATCCCGGCGAGACCGTCGAAGAAAAAGTCTCCCTTTCGGAGCGCTTCGGTCTCTGGCTGTCGTTCTATCCGTTCAAACAGGACGATTATCTGGACATCGTCTATCACTGGCTGCGCGTACTGGGATGCAAGCCGGAGGACGTCGCGTCGTCGCGCACCGAGGCCCTGCAATGGGCGCTGGAGCGCGGGTCGCGCTCCGGGCGGGTGGCGCGCCAGTTCGCCCGCGACTGGGCGGCCCGCCATGTCTAAGCCGCGCGTGCACGTCGCGGTCGGCGTCATTCAGAAAACCGACGGCAGCCTGCTGTTGGCCCAACGTCCCGAAGGCAAGCCCTGGAACGGCTGGTGGGAATTCCCGGGCGGCAAGGTCGAGCCCGATGAAAGCGTCATGCAAGCCCTGGCGCGCGAGCTCAAGGAGGAGCTCGGCATCGATATCCAGGTCGACGCGGCCACGCCCTGGGTCATCTACACACATGAGTACCCCAAGAACATCGTGCGCCTGGAGTTTTGCCGGGTGCCCGCCTGGACGGGACAAGAGCGCGGCCTGGAAAATCAGGCGCTGCGGTGGGTGGATCCCCACGCCGCCGTGCCGGTCGAACCGCTGTTGCCCGCCGCCCTGCCGCCGCTGCGGTGGCTGCGCCTGCCCGACCGCTACTTGATCACGGGCATCGGATCGGCGGCGAATCTGCGCGCCTATCTGGATTCGCTGCGAAAAGCGCTGGAACGCGGCGTGCGCCTGGTGCAGTTTCGCGAGCCCGCGATGGCCGATACGGCCGAAGGCCTGGCGGCGCTCCAGCAGGTCCTGGCGTTGTGCAAGGCGGCCGGCGCGCGCTGCCTGGTCAATAGCGGCCACCCCGCGGCATGGCAGGAGCAGGCCGACGGTGTGCATCTCCAGGCCGGGCACGCGCGGGCAAGGCTGGGCGCCGGCCAACGAAACGGGACGACGGACGACGCGCCCGCGGAACCGGAAACGGCGCTGCCGGAAGAAGCCGGGCGGCGTCTGCTCGGCGTGTCGGCGCATCATCGCGACGACATCGAGGTCGCGCGCCGCCTGCATGCGGATTTCGCCGTGCTGGGCCACGTGCTGGAAACACCGTCGCATCCAGCCCGGGCGGGCATGGGATGGGAGGCCTTTACGTCGGCCATCGACAACGCGGGACTGCCCGTCTTTGCCTTGGGCGGGATGCGGGAAACGCACATGCAAACGGCCAAGCGCAGCGGCGCCCACGGTATCGCGGCGATCCGGGGCCTGCTGGGCTAATCGGTCCAGCCGCCTCCCAGCGCCGTGATCAGTTGAACGGCGCTGGTCAGGCGTTCGGACTGCAGGCTCAGCGCCGCGCGCTGGGCCGACAGGGCGGCGGTTTCCACCTGCACTACGCTCAGGTAATCGATCATGCCCGCTTCGTACTGATTGCGGGTCAATTGCAAGGCCTCTTGCGCCGCTTGCAATGCGCGGTCCTGCAGGATCTGTTCCTGGACCAGACTGTGCGTCTGCACCAGATAGTCTTCGACTTCGCGCAAGGCCACGAGGACCCGCTGCCGATACGCCAAGGCCTGCAACTCATATTCCGCGCGCGCCTGCTCGATCTGGGCCTGGCGCGCGCCCCCATCGAAAATCGCCAAGGCCAGCGCCGGACCCAGCGACCAGAAGCTGGCGGGCGCCGACAGCCAGCGGGCCCACTCGCCGCTGCGATAACCGCCTTGCGCGCTGAGCGTCAAGGACGGGAACCATGCGGCCTGCGCCACGCCGATGCCGGCATTGGCTTGCGCCGCGCGGCGCTCGGCCGCGATGATGTCCGGACGGCGCTGCAACAGGCGCGCCGGCACGTCCACCGGCACAACGGGCACGGCCGTCAGCATGGGCGATGCGTTCAGGGAAAACTGCGCGGGCGTCTTGCCGACCAGCACCGCCAAGGCATGCAAGAGCTGCGTGCGCTGACGCAACTGCGCCTGGTGCTGGACGCGCGCGTTTTCCAGCTGCGCGCGCGCATTGGCCACGTCGGCCTGCGCCGCCATGCCGACCTGAAAGCGATTCATCACCATGTCGGCGGATCGCTGGTAGGCATCGACGGTCTGCTGCAGCAGCAGGCTTTCGGCTTCGCGCGCCCGTAGCTGGAAATAGGTTTGCGCCAAGGTCGATTGCATGCTCAGGCGCATGGCGTCGACATCGGACCGGCTGGCTTGCAGCCCCGCTTCGCTCGCTTGCACCGAGCGCCGTATCCGGCCCCATACGTCCACTTCCCAGGTCACGGCGCCGCTGAGCGAATACTGGTTCGCGCTGGAGGCAAGCTGGCTTGATCCGGTATTATTGCCTTGTCCGGAACGGGTGAACGACGCGTTGGCATCCACCCTGGGCGAGAAGGCCGAACGCGACGAACGCAAGGCCGCCTGCGCCTGCCGATATCGCGCCTCGGCCTGCGCGACTTCCAGGTTTTCGACGTTCAGCTCTTCCATCAGCGCGGCAAGCACCGGCTCGTCGAACAGCGTCCACCATTTACCAGGCGTCGCCGTTTGCGAAGACTGCACCAGCTCCCATCCTTGATTGCCGGCCTGCAGCTCGGGCGCCATCGCCGCCTTGTAGGCCTCCCCCGCATCCACTACCGGACGCGTGTAATCCGGCCCGACCGCGCACGCGCCCAACAACGACGCGCAGCACATCGCCCCCACCCGGCTCATCCAACACCAACCCATGCCTGCCGCACTCGAACGGCGCTCATTCTGACCCATGCTCGACTCCAAACGATCGGTGCCCCGCTTTACCCATTTCCCGCCGACGGCGCGCCCACTGCCCGAAACGGTCCAGATACAGGTACACGACGGGCGTCGTGTACAAGGTCAGGACCTGGCAGAGCAAGAGGCCGCCGACGATCGTCAGGCCCAGCGGCTGGCGCATCTCCGTGCCGATCCCGGTATCGAACAACAGCGGCAGCGCCCCGCACAGCGCGGCGGCGGTCGTCATCATGATGGGCCGCAGGCGCGCCAGGCAGGCCTGGTAGATGGCATCGCGCGAACTCAATGCGCCTCGGCGCTGCGCGGTCAGCGCGAAGTCGACCATCATAATGGCATTCTTCTTCACGATGCCAATCAACAGGAAGATGCCTATCAGCGCGATCAGCGTGAACTCCTGTCCCACCAGTATCAGCATCAGCAACGCCCCCACGCCCGCCGAAGGCAGGGTCGACAGGATGGTGATCGGATGCACGTAGCTTTCATAGAGTATGCCGAGCACAATATACATCGTGAGCAGCGCGCCCAGGATCAGCCAGGGCTGCTGCTGCAAGGACTGCTGCAACACGCGGCCCTCCCCCTCGAAACCCGCCTGGATTTCATGGGCCGGCAGGCCGATCGCGGCCACCGCCTCGTCGATGGCGCGCGTCGCCTGATCCAGCGACACCCCGGGCGCCAGCGCGAATGAAAACGACTCGACTGCGAACAGGCCCTGATGCCGCACCCGGGACGGCGTGGTGCTGGTCGCGAAACGGGTGAAGGCCGCCAGCGGCACGCGATCGCCGTTGGCCGTGATGACCTCGACCTGCCGCAGGGCTTGCTCGTCCCGGGCGAAATGTTCGTCCACGCCCATGACGACATGATATTGATTGAGCGGGCCATAGATCACCGACACCTGCCGCTGGCTGAACGCATTGTTCAAGGTCGCCGCGATCATGCGCATGTCCACGCCCAGGCGCGTCGCCGCGTCGCGGTCGATGACCAGCTCTATCTGCTGTCCCCTGTCATCCAGATCGTTTTCGACGTCCACCAGCTCGGGCAGGCCCGCCAGGGCGTCGCGCACGCGCGGCAGCCACGTCTTGATCAGGCCCAGTTCCCCCGCCTTGAGACTGTATTCGTATTCGCCCGCCGACGAGCCCTGTCCGCCGCCCAGGAAAATATCCTGCTGCGGCACGAGAAACAGGCGCGCGCCCGGCTGGGACTGCAGAATCGGACGCAGGCGGTTGATCACCTCGCGCGAGCCCGCGTCGCGCTCGCCTTCGGGTTTGAGCTGCACCAGCAGCATGCTGGACGTGCTGCCCCCCCGTCCGCCCGCGAACCCGGCCACCGTATCGATCGCCGGATCTTCCAGCAACAGCGTGCGGAAATGCTCCAGCCTGGGCATCATCGCCTGGAACGACGTGCCTTCGTCGGCACGGAAAAAACCCAACAGTTGTCCGGTATCCTGCTGCGGCAGCAAGCCCTTGGGCACCACGGTGTAAAGATAGACGTTCAAGCCCACCGTCGCGGCGAGCAACAGCATCATGACGCGGCCATGATCCAGGGCCCAGGACAACGAACGCCGGTACGCCGCCATGCCGCGCCGCCCCACGGCCTCCACGCCCCGGCGCAGCAGGCCGGCCCTGGCCGGACGATGCGCCCCCCTGCGCAGGAACTGCGCGCACATCATGGGCGTCAGGGTCAGCGAAACCAGCAGGGAAATCATGACCGCGGCGGACAGCGTCACGGCGAACTCGCGGAACAGCCTGCCCATCAAGTCACCCATGAGCAGCATGGGAATGAACACCGCCACCAGGGACAGGCTCATGGCCAGGACCGTGAAGCCCACTTCCTTCAGCCCGCGCAGCGCCGCCCTGAGCGGCGACACGCCTCTTTCGATGTGGCGCATGATGTTTTCCAGCACCACGATGGCGTCGTCCACCACGAACCCCGTCGCCACGATCAGCGCCATCAGCGAAATCGTGTTCAAGGTATAGCCCAGCCACAGCATCAGGCTGAACGTGGCGATGAGCGACACCGGCACGGCCACGGCCGGTATCAAGGCCACGCGTCCGTTGCGCAGGAAGACGAGCACGACCATGACGACCAGCAGCACGGCGATCACCAGCGTGATCTCGGCTTCGTGCAGCGAGGCCCGGATACTGGGCGTGCGGTCCATGGCGACCGCCAGGGACACGTCGGCGGGCATCATGGCTTCCAGCATCGGCAACTGCTCGCGTATCGCATCGACCGTCTCGATGATGTTCGCGTCCGCCTGGCGGCGCACGATCAATTGCACGCCTTGCTGATCATTGAAGAACCCGATCTGGTACAGGTCCTCGACGGAGTCCTCGACCCTAGCGACGTCCCGCAAGCGTATCGGGGCGCCGTCGCGCCAGGCGACGATCAAGGACTCATACTGCTCGGCCCGCGTCAGCTGGCGGCCCGAGCTGACCTGCCAGTTGTAGATATCGTTGTGCACGGCGCCGTTCGGACGCATCGTATTGGCGCCGCCCAACGCGGTGCGAACCTCGTCCAGCGCGACGCCGGCGTTGTACAAAGCGTAAGGGTTCAAGCTGACCCGGACGGCCGGCAAGGATCCGCCGCCGACCTCGACTTCGCCGACACCCGGCACCTGGGATAACTTTTGCGCGACCACCGTGGACGCCAGATCGTACATCTGCCCGCGCCCGGCGGTGCGCGACGTGACAGCCAGCACCATGATGGGGGCCGACGACGGATTGACCTTGTGATAGGTCGGATTACCGCGCAAGCTGGAAGGCAGCATGGCGCGGGACGCATTGATCGCCGCCTGCACGTCCCTGGCCGCGCTGTTGATGTCGCGATCCATGTCGAACATCAGGGTAATCCGCATGGAGCCCTGCGCGCTGCGCGAGCTCATTTCACGCAAACCGGAAATGGCCCCCAGCGACTGCTCCAGCGGCGTCGCGACGCTCGAGGCCATGGTTTCCGGGCTGGCGCCGGGCATGCTGGCCGATACCGAGATCATGGGAAAATCGATCTGCGGCAACGGCGCGACCGGCAAGAACATATAGGACAGCAAGCCGGCCAGGACCAGGGCCAGGCACGCCAGCGACGTGGCGACAGGCCGGATCACGAAGACCTGGAGCCACTTCACGGCACGGCCTGCGAATTCGGCCCGGACGCCTGCATGCGGCGCAGGCGCTTGCCCAGCCTGTCGAAGAACAGATAGATCACCGGCGTCGTATACAGGGTCAGCACCTGGCTGCACAGCAGGCCGCCGACCATGACCAGGCCCAGCGGCTGGCGCAATTCCGCGCCCGACCCGGTCGCGAACATCAGCGGCAGCGCGCTGAACAAGGCGGCGAAAGTCGTCATCAAGATGGGGCGCAAGCGCAGCAGCGCCGCCTCATGGATCGCGTCTTCGGGGCTCAGGCCCCGCTTGCGTTCCGCATCCAGGGAAAAATCGATCATCATGATCGCATTCTTCTTGACGATGCCGATCAGCAGGATAATGCCTATCACTCCGATCATGTCCAGCTCGGCGCCCGTCAGCAATAGCGCCAGCAAGGCGCCTATCCCCGCCGAGGGAAGCGTCGACAGTATCGTGATCGGGTGGATGTAGCTTTCATACAGTATGCCCAGCACGATGTACATCGTCATGACGGCCGCCAGCATCAGCCACAGCGTGCTGGAAAGCGACGCCTCGAACGCCTTGGCCGCCCCCTGGAAGCGCAGATCGAGCGAATAGGGCATTCCCAGCCGCTCCCTGGCTTGCTGCACGGCATCGGACGCCTCGGACAACGCCACGCCCGGAGCCAGGTTGAACGATACGGTCGCCGCCGGAAATTGGTCCAGGCGCGTGATCGACAGCAGGCTGTGACCGTGGCGGATGCGCGCCAGGCTGCTGACAGGCACCGGCACGCCCGACTGCGTCTGCACGAAAATGCCCGACAGCGCCGACGGATCCTGGCGAAACGGCGGCTCGACTTCCAGCACCACCCGATACTGCGTCGACTGCGTGAAAATCGTGGAGATCAGCCGTTGACCGAACGCATCGTAAAGCGCATCGTCGATGGCCGCGATCGTCACCCCCATGCGGGCCGCCGCATCCCGGTCGATGTCCAGCATCAGCTGCAAGCCGCCCTGCTGCAAGTCCGCGACGACGTCGGTCAATTCCGGACGTTCCTGCAACGCCTGCACGAACTTGGGAATCCAGGTGGACAACACGGCGCGATCCGGCTCGGACAACACCATCTGGTATTGCGTGCGGCTGACCTGGTCGTCCACGGTCAGGTCCTGCACCGGCTGCATATAGACCTGGATGTCCGGCAGCGCCGCCAGATCCGCGCCCAAGCGGCGGATGATCTCGCCCGCGGTCGCGTCGCGCTCGGTGACCGGCTTCAAGGCGATCTGCATGCGGCCCGTGTTCACTGTCGCGTTCGTGCCGTCCACCCCGATGAACGACGTGACTTCCAGCACGTCCGGGTCCTTCAAGATGCGCTCGGCCGCCTGCAGCTGGCGCTGCGACATGGCCTTGAACGACAAAGTCTGCGGCCCCTGGCTGATGGCCTGGATCAGGCCGGTATCCTGCTGCGGAAAAAAGCCTTTTGGCACGGCCAGGTACAGCAAGCCCGTAACCAGCAGCGTTCCCAGTACCACCCACAGCATCAAGGCCTGGCGGCGCAAGACCCAGCTCAGGCTGGCGCCGTAGCCGCGCACCAGGCGCTGCATCGCATCCGCCGACCGGCGCTGCATGCGGGTCTGGCCGGATTCGGATTCCGGCTTGAGCATGCGCGCGCACATCATGGGCGTCAAGGTCAGCGAAATCAGCAACGACAACAGGATGGCGACCGCCAGCGTCACGGCGAATTCGTGAAACAGGCGTCCGATCACGTCGCTCATGAAAAGCAGCGGGATCAGCACCGCCAACAGCGACACCGTCAGCGACACCAACGTGAACCCGATCTGCCGGGCGCCCTTCAACGCCGCCTGCATGGCGGTTTCCCCGCGCTCGATATGGCGCGCGATGTTCTCTATCATGACGATCGCATCGTCGACGACGAAACCCGTGGCGATGGTCAAGGCCATCAAGGTCAGGTTGTTGACCGAAAAGCCCATCAAATACATCAGACCGAACGTGCCCACCAGGGATAGCGGCACGACGACGCTGGGGATCCAGGTCGCCATCCAGCTGCGCAGGAAGGCGAAAGTCACCATGACCACCAGCGCGATGGCCAGCAGCATTTCCACCTGCACGTGCGCAATCGCGTCACGAACGGTCTGGGTCCGGTCCGTTGCCACGCGGATGTCCACACCAACCGGCAGGGATTGCTGCAGCGACGGCAGCAGTTCCTTGACGCGATCCACCACCTCGATGACGTTGGCGCCGGGCTGGCGCTGGATGTTGATCAGCACGGCCGGCGTCGAGCCTATCCAGGCAGCCTGCTGGACATTCTCGGCGGCGCGCATGACCTGCGCCACGTCGCGTAGCCGCAAGGGTGCGCCCTGGTCGTAGCGTATGATCAGGGACTCGTAATCCCGCACGGAGCGCAACTGATCATTGGCGCTGATGGTGATGGAGCGCTGCGGGCCGTCGATATTGCCTTTGGGCTGGGTATCGTTGGCGCCCGCGATCGCGCCGCGCACGTCGGCCAGCGTCAGTCCATAGGACGCCAGCACGTGCGGATTGGCCTGCACCCGCACCGCCGGGCGCTGGCCGCCGGCGATGCTGACCAGCCCCACGCCCGGAATCTGCGACAGCTTCTGCGCCACGCGCACGTCGATCACGTCGCGCACGTCGGCCAGCGGCAGGGTCGGCGACGTGACGGCAAGACTGATCACCGGCGCGTCGGCGGGGTTGACCTTGTTGTAGACGGGCGGCGCGGGCAGGTCGGAGGGCAGCAGGTTGGAGGCGGCGTTGATCGCGGCCTGGACCTCCTGCTCGGCCACGTCCAGGGACAGATCCAGGTCGAATTGCAACGTAATGACGGACGAGCCGCCGGAACTGGTCGTGGTCATCTGCGTCAGCCCAGACATTTGTCCGAACTGTCGCTCCAGCGGCGACGTGACCAGCGCCGCCATCACGTCGGGACTGGCGCCGGGATACAAGGTGCTGACCTGTATCGTGGGGTAGTCGACCTGCGGCAGGGCCGATACCGGCAGCAGACGATACGCCAACAGGCCCGACAAGAACAGCGCCACCATCGCCAGCGTCGTGGCGACCGGCCTGACGATGAAGATCCGCGACAGATTCATGGAGACCGCGCCGGCGCGGTGGCCGCCTCACGGCTCTCAGGGACGTCGGCGCCGGCGGCTGTGCCGCCCTCCAGCCCGATGCCGATGTCCGCCGACGGCAAGGCATCGGGCGCGGGATCGCTGACGATGCGCACCGTCGCGCCTTCGCGCAAACGGTCCACGCCCTCGGTCACTACTTTGCCGCCCGCTTTCAGGCCCGACAGGATCGCAATGTGGCGCTGGTCGCTGCGGCCCGTCTCCACGCGCTGGACATGCACCTTGTTGTCGTCGTCTATGAGGTAGACGAACGCGCCTATCGAGCCCTGTTGCACGGCCAGGGTCGGCACCAGCAACGCGGGGATGGTCGCGACGCGCACACGGACGTTCACGAACTGATTGGGAAACAAGGCTTCGTCATCGTTGCCGAAACGCGCCTTGAGCCTGACGGTGCCGGTGGCCACGTCGATCTGGTTGTCCAGGGCCGTCAGCTCGCCGCTGGCCAAGGGTGTCGCGCCGTCGCGATCGAGCACATCCACCGCCAGCTTGCGCCCATCGCGCAAGGCCGGCAGCACGTCCGCCAGCTGCGACTGGGGCAGCGTGAACGAAACCGAAATCGGCTGAGTCTGTGTGATGACGACCAGCCCTTCCGTGCCGCCAGCGCTGATCAGATTGCCCACGTCAGCCTGGCGCAACCCCAGCCTGCCGGAAATCGGCGCCGTGATGCGGGTGAAATCCAGTTGCAGCTGCGCCTGCTCGACCGTGGCCTGGGCGGCCTCGGCGGCGGCCTTGTATTGCTGGACCAGGGCCTGCTGGGTGTCCAGCTGCTGGCGGGCGATCGACGCCTGCTTGTACAACTGCTGGAAACGTTGCAAGTCTTGCTGGGCATTGGCCAGCAGCGATTTGCCCTGGGCCAGCTGCGCGCGCGCCTGCGACAATTGAACCTGGTAAGTGCGTGGATCGATTCTGGCCAGCACGTCGCCGGCGGCGACCTTCTGCCCTTCCTCGAAATTGACCTGCTCGAGCTGGCCGTCCACGCGGCTGCGAACGGTCACGGTATTGAACGCCGTGACCGTGCCGATGGCCGGCAGGACGTGCTCTATCCGCCCCTGCTGCACGATGGCGGCGCGGACCGGCACCACCATGGGGGGCATGGCCGGCCCGGCGGGGCGGGACGGTCCCCTGGAAAAAAGCCAATACAGGCCGGTGACGATGATGGCCATGACCGCCAGCCACAGCCAGACGGAACGATGACGGCGAGGCAGGGATCGCATGTCCGCCATGTGGGGAAACTCCGAAAACGAAAAAACGGCGCGTTATTGTTCTAAGACGCTAAAGTAGCTCAATTTTCTCTAATTTCATGAATCGTTCATGGTTTATTCTTGGCTCTGAAATAGAGTGCAACACCTACATTCAACCGCGAAGCGGTCACACATTGCAACGCGCCAACTTGAAGGGGACGTCATACGTAACGGGCTGCGGCTTCAATTCCGGATCCTGCGTGGCGAACCGAACCCAGATGACATATTTGTTCGCGCTCATTTCAGGAAAAATGACCAGCGATTCGTCGATCCATACGCGCAAAAGCTGGAACACCTTGCCGGTCAGCATTTCCTGATAGGCTCCCTGCCTGGCCACCAGGTCGACCACGTCCCCCGCGTCGCGCAGCATGCGCAGCGCCAAGACGATGCCTTTATATAGCGGCAGCAAAGGCGTGATCCATCGCTTGAGGTCTTGCGCACGCACCTGCGGACTTTTTATCTGCCATGAAAAATACGACGGCATGTCGACCTGGGACGAGCCGCCAGGCACAGCCAGCCGGCCCCTGAGGCTGCTGAGCCATTCGTTGTCGCGCAGCTCTTGGCCGATGCGTCCCTGCGCGGCAAGCTCCGCCGACGTTTCCTGGATTTCTTCGAGCAGCTTGTCCAGCGCCTCGGGATCCACGCCGGGGTGCTGGCGCAAGGCGCTCAGCGAAGAGCGCTGGCGTTCCAGGTCCTGCAGTACGGCGCCGCGCAGATCGGTGCGATCGCAGATGTCGAGCAAGTCGAACATCGTGGAAACTGAAATCTGATGGTGGCGCGCGTCGCTTCCCTGGGCAAAGAAAAATAGCCTGTCAAACAAATGCTCGACTCTCAAGAGAGCCCTTACGCGTTCGTTGCAAGGATATTCATAAAGAATCACGCGATCAAAAACCTTTTCTCAGTTTCAGGGGGAACAGGAAATACGGTGCGCGGCTTTCGCGCTGCGCTGCCCGGCCATGCGTAGCCAGGCATCATGCATGGCGCGCGTGCGCGCTTCCAGCAAGGTGACATCCGTCTGCGCATCGTTGTTGATGACGTCGTCGGCCACAGCCAGCCTTTCCTGCCGGCTGGCCTGAACTGACATGATACGCTCAATCACTTCCGTAGTCAGCCCGCTGCGGGCCCGGACCCGGGCGATCTGCGTCTCGGGCTCGCAATCGACCACGCAGACGCGATCGAGCCGATCCCGCCAACGACCGGACTCGACGAGCAAAGGCACGACGAACACGAGATACGCGCCCCGCGCCTGTTTCGCGCGCTCTTCGGTAAGCTTTCTTATCATTGGGTGCAAAATTGCTTCCAGTTTTTTCCGCGCCCCCGGATCCGCGAAGGCCAGCACGCGCATGGCCCGCCTGTCCATCGAACCATCGTCGGCAATCGCCCCGCTGCCGAACCGCTTGCGGATCGGCTCGATCGCGGCCCCGCCGGGAGCGGTCAGCTCGTGGGCCAGCACGTCGGAGTCGATTACCGTGGCGCCCCACAGCGCCAGGAAATCCGCGACGCGGCTTTTTCCCGAACCGATTCCACCCGTCAGTCCGACCTTGAAGGTTCCGGCATGCTCCATCCGAACGGCTCCTGTTTTGCCCTACTGTTACGAACGATTCCGCTAGCGTACTATATTGGTCTTTATTCTAGTTGGAACTGTCATGCGCATCCTGTCGCCGTCACGCATCGTCTTCAAACCCTTGATCGCCGGCTTGGCCTTGCTGGCCGTAGCGGGCTGCGCCCAGCAGGCGACGCAGCCCTCGCCCGACGCCTATCGGGACAGCACCCAGTCGGACGCGCGCCATCAGGCGCAAGGGCGCGGCTCCGCCCAGGCCGCGCCGCAACTGGTCATGGGCTTCGGTGAAAACGCAAAGCAAGCCCGGCAGCCATCGTCCGAGGCATCCGCCGAGACCGCCGCATCGGCGGCGCGGGCGCGGCCACTGACCGAGCCCCGCACCTTCCTGGGAACGATACCCTGCATCACGACCAACCAGGCATGCGCGCCGTCACGCATTACGCTGACGCTGGCACCGGCGGGACAATGGCGCGCGCGCACGGTCAGCGTGGACGGCGCAAGGGCGGGGGCCTCGCCCACCACGCAACAGGGATGCTGGATCGTCGTGGGCACGCAACCTCTACGCATCGCCTTGCAGACCACGGATGAAAATAGCCTGGCGATGCTGGCTTTCGTCAACGACAACGTGCTTCGCATCGTGCGCTATCAGGACGTCACTCCGACTCTGGACTATAGTCTGACCCGTCAGGCGGATATCGATCCGATAGATGAAATCCAGTCGCAAACCCCCCTGAATTGCGCGCCCTGAGCACGTGCGCGAAGGCGCCTTCCTGGCGCTTTTCTTCCTGACGCTTTTCCTTGAGGCGCAGCCAAAGCCAATGCGCCAGCTCGACGGCATTGCGCACTTCCAGCTTCTGGAATATTCGCGCGCGGTGCGCTTCGACGGTGCGCCGCGACACGCCGAGTTCGGCTGCGATGATCTTGTTCGGTCGACCGCGCACCACGTACGCCATGACGTCGCGTTCGCGCGGCGTCAGGCTGGTGACGGTGGAACACTGCTTGGCGACGTCGACATGCCCGTTTTCCATGGAAGACTCCCCTTCTTTTCTTGAACGGAAATTCTCCCAAGAAACCCCGCACCGATCTGCTGTCAACTCTTACAGCGACCGCGAAATGCGGTCTGCTCGCCGGGCTTCCCGGCTCAGATCTCGAGGTTGTCGATCAGGCGAGTGGTCCCCAATTTCGCCGCGGCAAGCGCGACCAGGGGCTTTTTCTTGCGCAGATCGTCGTCGTCCGGAATAAGCAGATCGCTTTGACGGCGCAAGGCCAGGTAATCGACCTCCCAGCCATCGCTTTGCAATTGCGCGATCGCCCGGGCCTCTATCTGCGCGGGGCTCAGGACGCCTCCCTTGACCTGCTCGCGCACCGCCTGCAGCACGGCATAGAGCCGAGGCGCCCGCGCCCGCTGCTCCGGCGTCAAATACACATTGCGCGAAGACAAGGCCAAGCCGTCATGGTCGCGCACGGTTTCATGCGCCAGTATCTCGACGGGCAACTGGAACTGCCTGCACATCCGGCGCACGACCATCAATTGCTGATAGTCCTTCTTGCCGAACACGGCCACCCGCGGCTGGACACAGGAGAACAGCTTGAGCACCACCGTGCTGACGCCGGTAAAGAACCCGGGCCGGAATTCGCCTTCCAGTATGCTGCCCAAGTCCTTCGGAGGCTGGATTTGGTAGCTCTGCGGTTCGGGATACATTTCGCGCTCGTCGGGCGCGAACAAGACGTATACGTCGCGCTGCTTTTCCAGCTTCTCGATGTCGGAGGCCAGCGTGCGCGGATAGCGATCGAAATCCTCGTTGGGGCCGAACTGCAGACGATTGACGAAAATACTGGCCACCACGGGATCGCCGTGCTGGCGCGCCAGCCTCATCAGCGCAAGATGGCCTTCGTGCAAGTTGCCCATGGTGGGCACGAACGAAACCCGCAATTGGCCGCGCAACTGATCGCGCAATTCGGCAATGGTGTGTACGACTTTCAAAACCGCTCTCCGTTTCCGTTCGCCCGCACCGCGTCAGGCGTCGGCCCTTGTATAAGATAAACGCACGTATATCGGCGCGTAAGGCTCCGCCTGCGTAATTTCCAGCAGCGATTCCCGCGCCAACTCCAGCATGGCCAGGAAATGCACGACGATGATCGCCGCCGGCTCTCCTTCGTCCACTTTTTCCATGAACAGCTCGGTAAACTCCATGAAGCGCACGTCGCTCAATCGGCGCAGTATCTGGCTCATGTGATCGCGCACCGACAACTGCTCGCGGCTGATGTGATGATGCGCATTCAGGCGCGCGCGCTTCATGATGTCCCGCCAGGCCTGCTTCAGATCGTCGGGGCTGATCTCGGGCAGCATCTGCTCCACGCGCGTGTCGAACAGAGCCTGCGCGCGGTGAAAATCGCGCCCCAGCTGCGGCAGGGCATCCAGCTTTTGCGCCGCCAGCTTCATCTGTTCGTATTCGAGCAAGCGCCTGACCAGCTCCGCCCTGGGGTCTTCGACTTCTTCGCCAGTATCGGATTTCTTAACCGGCAGCAGCATCCGGGATTTGATTTCGATCAGCAAGGCGGCCATCAACAGGTATTCGCCGGCCAGCTCCAGGTTCTGGTTGCGTATCTGTTCCACGTACGACAGATACTGCTGCGTCACCTCGGCCATCGGAATGTCCAGCACATTGAAATTCTGCTTGCGTATCAGATAAAGCAGCAAATCCAGCGGTCCCTGGAAGGTCTCGAGAAACACCTCCAGCGCATCGGGCGGGATGTACAAATCCTGCGGCATGGCGAACAGCGGCTCGCCGTACAAGCGAGCCAGGGCGACGGCGTCGACGACGTCGGGCGTGCTGTCCGTCGCGGGCGCGACCAACTCGGCCAGGCCCTCATCGCCGCCTTTGTAGCTGTTCATGCAAGTGCGTTACTTGGTCTGATACACATAGGGAGGCTGGGGCACGCGCCCCGCGCGAAAGCCCTCGTGCAACTCCGGATCGATGGGCTTGTCCCACAGCCTGCCGCGTCCCTCGCGCTGACGGGCTTCCGTATCGGGATGCTGTTTCTTGTAGTCATTGAGAAACTGGGTGACGTCTGATTCGTAGTGCTTGGCCATAAAGCGGTCGATCCATCTAAACAGCGGATTGGGTGAAAACGACGAGTTTACTTCATTCAGTTGGACGGCTTGCTTTCGAGCAGCATCACCAATTTGCAATCCGGGCGGGTCGCCAAACGAAACGTGATCTGCTGGTAGGACAGGATCTCGCCGGTCCGATGATGGAATTCCCGCAAGCCGCCCTCGCGATCCACCACGGCGTGACCGGTCCAGCACGTGGCGAAAACGGCGCTGGCGGCCAGGAGCTCGTCGATCAACGCGTGGATGGCCGGCTCGTCGGCGCGCGCGCCCGAATCGGCGCGGAATTCCGCGACGACCCGGCTGGCCCGCTGGTCCCAATCCACGATCAGGGCGCGCGCGGCGGGGTCCAGGAAGATATAACGCAAGAGGTTCGGGTTCGCCTGCCCGTCGGGCCAACCGTTGAACAGGCGCAGGAAAGGCTGGTTGCACGCCAGGATGTTCCAGCTCTGGTCGAGGATGTAAGACGGCGCGGTGATGCTGTGCACGCAATCAGCCAGCACCGGCGGCAATGCGCCGGCCGCATCCAGCCCATGCTGCGGATCGACGGACTCGGCCAGCTCGAATAGATAGTGCCGCTCGGCGCGCGACAGTGACAGGGCATCGGCCAATCGCGCCAGCACGGCGGCCGAGACGGATACGTCCCGCCCCTGCTCGATCCAGGTGTACCAGGTGGTGCTGATGTCGCAGAATTGCGCCAGCTCTTCGCGCCGCAATCCCGGCGTGCGCCGTCGTTGCCCTGGCGGCAGGCCCAACTGCGCTGGCGTGACGCGCGCGCGCGCCGTGCGCAGGAAATCGCCCAGGGCCTTGCGGCGCGACGAGGCCGAACCGTGGCGTTCGCCATGCGGATGGACCGGATCTTTCGCCGTCGCCGCGTTCATCGCTTATCCCAGGGCGCCGGCCAGCGTCCGGCGGACATCCTCTTCGCCGCGGCCGCTGCGGGCCACATAATCCCGTAACTGGTCTTCGCCTATCGTTCCCACGTTGAAATACTGGGATTTGGGATGGCTGAAGTAAAAGCCCGATACCGCCGACGCCGGATACATGGCATAGCCCTCGGTCAAGCGCATCTCGATATCGTCGCAATCCAGGACCTTGAACATGTCCGCCTTGACCACGTGCTCCGGGCAGGCCGGATAGCCGGGCGCCGGCCGTATGCCCTGGTATTTCTCCGCAATCAGCGCCTCGTTGTCCAGCGCCTCGTCGGGCACGTACCCCCACAGATCGCGCCTGACCCGGGCGTGCAGGCATTCGGCAAACCCTTCCGCCAGCCGGTCCGCCAGCGATTTGAGCATGATGCTGGAATAATCGTCGTTGGCGTCCAGGAAGGCCTTTTCATGCTTTTCGATGCCCAACCCGGCGGTCACCGCGAACAGGCCGATGTAATCCATGACGCCCGACGCCTTGGGCGCGATGTAATCCGCCAGGCATTTGTTGTCCACCCCTTCGCGCTTGACGCCCTGCTGGCGCAGGTTGCGCCACGTGAACAGGACCTCCGAGCGGCTTTCGTCGCGGTACACCTCGATGTCGTCGTCGTTGACGGTATTGGCGGGATGAAACGCCACGACGCCGTTGGCGCGCAGCCAGCGGCCTTCGATGATCTTCCTGAGCATGGCCTGTCCCTCCTCGTGGAGCTTGCCGGCCTGCTCGCCGACGACCTTGTCCTGCAGGATCGCCGGAAACTGGCCGAACAGGCTCCAGGTCTGGAAAAACGGCGTCCAGTCCAGGAAGTGGGCGATCTCGGCCAAGTCGTAGTTCTTGAAGGCGCGCCGGCCGATGAATTTGGGCCTGGGCGGCGTGTACGAAGCCCAATCCCAGGCCGGCCGGCCCGCGCGTGCTTTGTCCAGCGACACCAGAGGCGCGGCCTTGCGATTGGCATGGCGCTTGCGCACCAGCTCGTATTCCTGCGCCACGTCGGCCAGATAGGCATCGGCCTGATCCGACATGAGGCTGGTGGCCACGCCCACGGAGCGGCTGGCATCGGGCACGTAGATCACCGGCCCCTCGTAGTTGGGCGCGATCTTCACGGCCGTATGCACGCGGCTGGTGGTGGCGCCTCCGACCAGCAAAGGCAGCTTGCGGCTGCGGAAATAGTCGTCGCGCTGCATTTCGGACGCCACGTAGGCCATTTCCTCGAGGCTGGGCGTGATCAGCCCCGACAGCCCGACGATGTCGCACTTCTCTTCCTTGGCCTTGGCGAGAATCTCGGCGCACGGGACCATCACGCCCATGTTCACGACTTCGAAGTTATTGCATTGCAGGACCACCGTGACGATATTCTTGCCGATGTCGTGCACGTCGCCCTTGACCGTGGCGATAACGATTTTTCCCTTGGACCGCACATCGCCGCCCGCGGCCTCGATCCGCCGTTTTTCCTCTTCGATGAAAGGAATGAGATGCGCCACCGCCTGTTTCATCACGCGGGCCGACTTCACCACCTGCGGCAGGAACATCTTGCCCGCCCCGAACAGATCGCCGACGACGTTCATGCCGTCCATGAGCGGGCCTTCGATGACCTGGATGGGCCGGCCGCCCGCGGCGGCGATCTTACGGCGCACCTCTTCGGTATCCTCGACAATGTAGGTCGTAATCCCGTGCACCAAGGCATGCGAAAGCCGCTGCTCGACCGCCTGTTCGCGCCAGCTCAGGTCTTCCTCCTTCTTGGCGCCGGATCCCTTTATGCTCTCGGCCAGCTCCACCAGGCGCTCGGTGTTGGTCCGCTCGTCGGCCGGGCCCGCCCTGCCCAAGGGCTGCTCGCGGTCCAGCACCACGTCCTCGACCATGTCCAGCGCCTTCTTGTCGATGTCCTGATACACGCCCAGCTGGCCGGCGTTGACGATGCCCATCGTCATTCCCTGCTTGATGGCGTGAAAGAGGAAGACGGTGTGGATGGCTTCCCGCATCGCCTCGTTGCCGCGGAAGGAAAAGCTCACGTTGGACACGCCGCCCGAGACGCGGGCATGGGGCAGGTTACGGGTGATCCAGCCCGTGGCGTCGATGAAATCCACGGCATAATGATTGTGTTCCTCGATGCCCGTGGCGATGGCGAACACGTTGGGATCGAAAATGATGTCTTCGGGCGGAAAGCCGACCTCGTCGACCAGCAGCCGGTAGGCGCGCTCGCAAATGTCCTTGCGGCGCTGCAGATTGTCGGCCTGGCCCTGTTCGTCGAATGCCATGACCACGGCCGCCGCGCCGTACTTGCGGCACAGGCGGGCATGCTCGAGAAACGCCGCCTCGCCTTCTTTCATGGAAATGGAGTTGACCACGGCCTTGCCCTGCACGCAGCGCAGCCCCTGTTCGATGACGTCCCACTTGGAGCTGTCTATCATGATCGGCACGCGGGCGATGTCGGGCTCGGACGCGATCAGGTTCAGGAAGCGGCGCATGCAGGCGGCCGAATCCAGCATGGCTTCGTCCATATTGACGTCGATGATCTGCGCGCCGTTTTCCACCTGCTGGCGCGCCACCGCCAAGGCTTCGTCGTATTTCTCTTCGCGTATCAGGCGCAGGAACATCTTGCTGCCGGTCACGTTGGTGCGCTCGCCCACGTTGACGTACAGGGAATCCTCGTCGATGTTCAAGGGCTCCAGCCCCGAGAGCCGGGTCTTGACGGGGATCGCCGGCACCTCGCGCCTGGGCAGGCCCGCGACTTTCCCGGCGATGGCCCGGATATGATCGGGTGTCGTGCCGCAACAGCCCCCGGCCATGTTGACCAGCCCCGCGCGCGCGAATTCCTCGAGCAGCGACGAGGTGTCCTCCGGCGTTTCATCGAAACCCGTGTCGGCCATGGGGTTGGGCAAACCCGCGTTGGGATACACGCACACGTAGGTGTCGCAGATCTTGGACAGCTCGGCCACGTATGGCCGCATCAAGGCCGCCCCCAACGCGCAGTTCAGGCCGATGGTGACGGGACGCGCATGGCGGACGGAGTTCCAGAACGCCTCGACCGTCTGCCCCGACAGGATGCGGCCCGACGCGTCGGTGACGGTGCCCGAGATCATGACGGGCAGGCGCATGCCGCGCTCTTCGAACACGGTTTCGACCGCGAAGATGGCGGCCTTGGCGTTCAGCGTATCGAAAATGGTTTCGATCAGGACGATGTCGATGCCGCCGTCCAGCAGGCCGTTCAGCTGCTCGGCATACGCATCGCGCAATTGCTCGAAGGTCACGTTGCGCGCGCCCGGGTCGTTGACGTCGGGGGAAATCGACGCCGTTTTGGGCTGCGGGCCCAGGGCGCCGGCCACGAAGCGCGGGCGCTGCGGCGTGCTGTACCGGTCACAGGCGGCGCGAGCCAGCTTGGCGGAGGCCGCGTTCAGCTCGTAGGCCAGCTCGGACAGGCCGTAGTCGCCCTGGGCGATGGCCGTGGCGCCGAAGGTGTTGGTCTCGATGACGTCGGCGCCGGCCTCGAGATATTGATCATGGATTTCCGCGATGATGTCGGGCCGCACCAGTGACAGCAGCTCATTGTTGCCCTTCACGTCTTTGCCATGCCCGGCGAAACGCTCGCCGCGGAAATCCGCCTCGCCCAGCTTGTATTGCTGGATCATGGTGCCCATGGCGCCGTCGAGGATCAGGATGCGTTCGTCCAGCAGGCGCGCGAAGTCCGCGCCGTGCGTGTAAGAGGAAAGCGGATACGGTAGGGAAGGATGAGACACGAGGCGGGCCTGAAATAAAATGAAAGCGGTGCAAGCCGAAGCGCGCACGCCCCGGCCGCATCCGGCGTCGTTGGAATCCGTCCCTATTGTATCGCCCGGCCGAAGCGGGCGTAATCGGCCGACGCGCGCCTATGATATATTTCGACACGAAATAGGTGCTTTCGGAATCCGGCCAGGGGCGCAATGCCAGGCGCGGCCGGTTCTGCGAAAGTTAAACGGGAAACAGAATCCGCGCTTGCCTGCCGCAAGAGGCGCGCGGACAAACTGTGCTGCCCCCGCAACGGTAAGCATAGTCCTTATGCCAGCCCGACACCGGCCTCGATCGCCCCTTGGTCCATCCCCTGGCCGCCACGACGCGCGGCCGCCGGCTGCGCTTGGCGGACCGCATCCAGAGGAATGGTTTTATTGCCCACGACGTGCGGGGACGCGCGTTTCTCAAGGTTCATCATGCCTTACTCATTCGACCGGCAAGCGCTTGCCGTACTGTCCTGTTTCGCCGCCGCCGCGGCCAACGCCCAAACCACCGGCTCCACCGTTCAGCTCGACCGCGTCATCGTCACGGCCAGCCGTATGCCGCAGCTGGAAAAAGACGTGATCGGCGACGTCACCGTCATCGACGAGACCGCGCTTCGAAAAGAAGGCGGCAACAGCGTGGCCGAGATACTGGCCAAGCAGCCGGGCATCCAGTTCTACAGCAACGGCGGGCCGCAGACCCAGACCGGCATTTTCCTGCGCGGCGCCAATCCCAGCCAGACCCTGGTGCTGGTGGACGGCATGCGCGTCAACAGCATTACGTCGGGCGCGACCAACTGGAATGCCATCGATCCGTCCGCCATCGAACGGATCGAAGTGGTGCGCGGCGCCGCCAGCAGCCTGTACGGCTCGGACGCCATCGGCGGCGTGGTCAACATCATCACCCGCAAGTCGGGCGAAGACCGGCCGTTCAGCGCCTGGGGCAACATCGGCTACGGCACCAACGACACGTTCAAATCCAGCCTGGGCTTTTCCGGCGCCCGAGACGGCTGGGACTATGCGCTGTCGGCGGGCATGGCCGCCAGCGCCGGATTCAATTCGACCAACCGCCACTCCGGCTCATACAACCGCGACCGGGACGGCTACGACCAGCACACCCTGTCGGGATCGCTGGGATACCGATGGAGTCCGGGGCACCACATCGGCCTGACGGCATACAACGGCTACATCGACGGCGATTTCGACATGGGCGACGGCGCCCTGCCCGCTCATTCCATCACGCGCCAGCAGGCCTATACCCTGACCAGCACCGACGACCTCACCGATCGCTGGCAAAGCGTGCTGCGATTCGGATTCTCGAAGGAACACAACGACAGCAGAAGCTTCGGCGGCGCCTATACGTTCGGATCGCTGCAGCGGTCCTACACCTGGCAGAACAACCTGAAACTGTCCCAAGGGCAAAACGTCTCCGTCATCCTGGAACGGCTTGAAGAAAGGCCCGACGCCTTGTCCGCCTATACGGTCAGCCGGCGCGACACCAACGCCGCCGGCCTGGTGTATCGCGCCGACGTCGACAGGCATCACATCCAGGCCAGCGTGCGCAACGACAACATCTCCGGCTACGGCAGCCAGGCCACGGGCGGCGTGTCCTACGATTTCGACCTGAACGACGAATGGACTCTGGGCGTGTCGGCAAACTCCGGTTTCCGCGCCCCCACGTTCGCCGACCTGTACTACCCGTTCGAGCAATATTATTGGAACGGCTTTCCCTCGGGCTCGTTCTCGGGCAATCCGGACCTGAAGCCGGAACGGTCCCGCAACATCGAAGCCCGCATCCAGTACGAAACCGACACCACGCGCCTGGGCATGACGGCCTACCAGAACAAGATCCGCGACTTGATCAACGGCTATAGCTGCGATCCGAATCTGGACTGCACGGCCAAGAACGTGGACCGGGCCACCATACGCGGCATCACGCTGACGGCCGAACAGCGCTACGGCGACACGACCGTGCGCGCGAGCGCCGACTTCATGGACCCCCGCAACGATACGCCGGTCGACGGCGAGTCGGGCAGCCGGCTGGTGCGCCGCGCCAAGCAAGCCTATATGCTGGGCGTCGACCATAGGCTGGACGGCCTGCTGCTCGGCGCCGAGTATCAGTTCGTCGGCAAGCGGTACGAGGACGCGGCCAACCAGATCTCGATGGGAGGATACGGACTGTTCAATCTGACCGCCGCCTACGACTTCAGCAAGAACGCGGGCATACAGGTGCGCTGGAACAACGTCCTGAACAAGGACTATCCCCTGGTGCGCGGCTACAACACGCCGGGTTCGAACGTGTTCGTCAACGTCTCGCTCAGGATGTAGGCATGCGGCCGGGGCGCCTCGCGGATAGGCTGAAGCGCCGCCTGGCCGCGTGTGGCGCGGCCATGGCGGCCTGGGCCTGCGCGGCGGCGCCCTTGCAGGCCCAGGCCGCCCGGCACGCCACGCAAGTGGATCCGGCGGGCGCGGCCCCGGCTTTCGCGCAGCGGGCGCCCGTGCCACGGCACGCCGCCCGCGCCATCGCCCTGGCTCCGCACATCACCGAATTGATCCACGCCGCCGGCGCGGGCGAACGCATCGTCGCCACGGTCCTGAGCAGCGACTACCCGCCCGAGGCCCTGGCCATACCGCGCATCGGAGACGGCATCCACGTCAACGTGGAGCAAGCGCTGGCCTTGCGGCCCGATCTGATCGTGGCCTGGCTGCCGCACGGCGCGGCGCAGGTGATGGCGCCGGCCGCGTCCAGACTGGGCATTCCGCTGATCTATTCGCGCCCTGGAAAGCTTGCGGACATCCCCTCTGAAATCGTCCGGTTCGGCCGGCTGTTCGGCACCGAGGCGCACGCGAACGAAACGGCGCGCGCGCTGACGCGGCGGCTGGAGGCTCTGGGCGAGCATTACGCGCGGCGCAAGCCGGTCTCCGTCTTCATCGAAGTCGGCGCCTCACCGCTGTACACGATAGGCAATGATCCGTTGCTGAACGACGCGCTGCGGCTGTGCGGCGGCGTGAACCTCTACGCGGACGCGGCCATGGCCGCGCCGCAGGTCATCCTGGAAGACCTGCTGGCCAGGCGGCCCGACGTCGTGATCGTCGCGCCCGCCGGCGCCGACGAGCGCGACGCCCTGCTGCGCTGGACCGGCCTGAAACTGCCCGCCGCCCTGCGCGGCCACGTCCATGCTCTCGATCCGGACGCGCTGTTTCGTCCGGGCCCGCGCCTGATCGACGCCGCCGAGCAACTATGCCGCCATCTGGACGACGCGCGCTGACCCCGTTCGGACGAGGCATATGCTTACACGGCGGACGCAAATGGATTATTCTTTCACTTTGCCCGGCGATCCGGAGGCCATCCGAACACGGCACCCAGCCGGCACACGGCGCCGGCGGTTTTTTCGCCGCGCCGACACCGCACTGACATCTTGCCTACTCACATGAACCACGCAGATACTCTTGAGATCGCCGGCCGCCGGTACACGTCCCGCCTGCTGGTCGGCACGGGAAAATACAAGGACTTCGAGGAAACCCGCCAAGCCATCGACGCCAGCGGCGCCGAAATCGTCACCGTCGCGATACGCCGGACCAATATCGGCCAGAACGCCGGCGAACCCAATTTGCTGGACTTCCTGCCGCCGTCGCAATTCACGATCCTGCCCAACACCGCCGGGTGCTACACGGCCGAGGACGCCGTGCGCACGCTGCGCCTGGCGCGCGAGCTGCTGGACGGGCACGACCTGGTCAAGCTGGAAGTCCTGGGCGACAAGGACAATCTGTTTCCCAACATGCCGGAAACCCTGTCCGCCGCGCGCACCCTGGTCGACGAAGGCTTCAAGGTCATGGTGTACTGCACCGACGATCCCATACAGTGCCGCATGCTCGAAGACCTGGGCTGCGTGGCGGTCATGCCCCTGGCGTCCCTGATCGGCTCGGGCATGGGCATCCTCAACCCCTGGAACCTGCGCCTGATCATCGACCAGGCGCGCGTGCCCGTGCTCGTCGACGCCGGCGTCGGCACCGCCTCGGATGCCGCCATCGCCATGGAGCTGGGCTGCGACGCCATACTGATGAACACCGCCATCGCCGGAGCGCGTCATCCCGTGCTGATGGCCGGCGCGATGAAGAAAGCCGTGGAGGCGGGCCGCGAAGCGTTCCTTGCCGGACGCATGCCGCGCAAACACTACAGCGCCGACCCGAGCTCCCCCGCCGAAGGCCTTTTGACGCCAAGATCGACATGACCAGCCCCCGCATTCCCAACGCCCTGACCATTGCCGGCGTCGACCCGTCGGGCGGCGCCGGCGTGCTGGCCGACATCAAGACCATGAGCGCCCTGGGCGCCTACGGCACGGGTGTGATCGCGGCCCTGACGGCGCAAAACACCCAGGGAGTGACCGGCGTCAACCCGGTGCCGCCCGACTTCGTCGCCGCCCAGATCAACACCCTGTTCGCCGACGTGCGCATCGACGCGGTCAAGATCGGCATGCTGGGCCAGAAAGCCGTGACGCGGATGGTAGCCGAGCGCATGGCGCAATGGCGGCCCGCCCATCTGGTGATCGACCCCGTCATGGTGGCCAAAAGCGGCGATCATCTCCTGGACCCCGCCGCCGTCCATGAATTACGCGACCATCTCTTGCCCCTGGCCACGATGCTCACCCCCAACCTGCCCGAAGCAGCCGTGCTGCTGGGCGACAGCCAAGCCGACACCCTGAAGGAAATGCGTCGGGTCGCCGAAAAGCTGCGACGCCTGCTCCACGACGACGGCGAGCGCTGGATATTCCTCAAAGGCGGCCATCTGCCCGGCGACGACCTGGTCGACGTGCTGTTCAACGGCGACAGGCTTATCGAATTGCCCGGCAAGCGGATCGCCACCCCAAATACCCACGGCACGGGCTGCACCCTGTCCGCGGCGCTGGCGGCGCTGCTGCCGCAATCGCAGGATGTCGAGCAGGCATGCAGACTGGCCAAGCAGTATCTCGTCGCGGCCATCGCGCGATCGGGCGAACTGAGCGTCGGCACGGGCCACGGTCCGGTCCAGCATTTCCACGCCTGGTGGCCAGCCCCCCGATAGACGGCCCCTCCGGCGCCCGACCGACTAGCCGGGCGCCGGAGGGATCCGACGTCTCTCGGGGTACAATCAGACATCTTTTTACCTAGTTGAAGCCATGAACATTTCCGCCCTCTCGGGAACCGAGCGCGCCCGGTTCAACATGATCGAGCAGCAGATCCGCCCTTGGGATGTGCTGGATGAGCGCGTCCTGCAAGCGCTCTTCAACGTGCAACGCGAACGCTATGTGCCCGCGCCCATGCAGGGCCTGGCCTTTTCCGACGTGGAGCTGCCGCTGATCATCAACGCCATCGACACCCGGGAAAGCATGTTGACGCCCAAGGTCGAAGCCCGTCTCGCGCAGGAACTGCAACTCAAGTCCACGGACTGCGTGCTGGAAATCGGCACGGGCTCGGGCTACCAAGCCGCACTGCTGGCCAACCTGGCGCAGCAGGTCACGACAGTGGAAATCGATCACCGCCTCGCGGCGTTCGCGCAGGAAAACCTCAAGCGCAACCAGGCGGGCGACGTCAAGGTCGAAGTGGGCGATGCGCATGCGGGTTGGGGCACGACCGAATACGACGCCATTCTGGTCACGGGATCGGTGCCGGTGGTGCCCGACGCGCTGAAATACCAGCTGCGCGTGGGCGGACGCTTGGTCGTGGTCGTGGGCCAGCATCCCATCATGACGGCGTGCCGGGTCACGCGCACGAGCGCGGCCAGCTTCGAAACGCACAGCCTGTTCGACACGGTCATCAAGCCGCTGCGCGGCGTCTGCGTGTCGCAGTTCAAGTTCTAGATGAAAGGCACGCCCTGGCGCCCTTTGCTGCAAGCAACGCTGGCGACGGTGGCGCTGCTGGCGTGCGCGTTGCCGGCACAGGCCCGGCAATCCACGCAGGACCTCATGCAGGTATGGGAAAAAGCCAGGCAGCGGGATCCGATATTGGCGTCCACCCAGGCCAACCGGCTGGCCGAACAAGAGCGCATTCCCCAGGCCCGGGCCTTGCTGCTGCCTTACGTGGATGCCAGCGTCGGCGGCGAGCACAACGACGTACGCCGGCTGAGCGGGCTGAACGAAAGCCGCTCCGCGCAACGCGCGACGTGGTCCTTGGCCCTGGTCCAGCCCATCGTCGACATCGGCGCGTGGCGCACGCTCGAACGCTCCCGCTACGAAGCCAGCTATGCCGACGTCGGGCTGGCCAAGGCCGGCCAGGACGCCATGCTGCGCGTGTCCCAGGCTTATTTCAACGTACTGGCCGCGCAGGATACCTTGCGCACCCTGGCCGCGCAGCGCTCGGCCATCGAAACGCAGCTACAGGCGGCGCAACAGGGTTTCGAGCTGGGCAGCGCGACCATTGCGGACACCTACGAAGCCCAGGCCCGCCTGGACCTGATCAAGGCCAGCCAGCTGCAAGCTGAAAACGCCTTGCAGATCAGCGAAGACCTGCTGGCGCAAATCATCAACGAGCGCCCCGGCCAATTGGCGCAGTTGGCGGACAAGACCAGCCTGCCCCCGCCCGAACCCGATCGCCAGGACGACTGGACGGAACAGGCCCGGCAGGCCAATCTGAGCGTGCTGCAAGCCGATCTGGCCGCCCGCATAGCCGAAAAACGCATCGAGATTGCCAAGAGCGAGCACTATCCGACCGTGGAGCTGCGCGCGCAGACCGGCAGCGGCTCGGATCGGTTTCTGTACCAGGAACAATTGCGGGGCCCTCGCCCCTTGAACAGCAGCGTCGGTGTCACATTGTCGATACCGCTTTTCGCGGGCGGCGGCATTTCATCGGTGGTGCGCGAACAGACCTCGCGCCTGCAGGCGGCCCGCTACGACCTGGAAGCCGCCAAAAGACAGGCGATTCAATCGACGCTGGAATATTTTTCGGGCGTGACCTCGGGGCTGGCGCGCATCCGGGCGCTGGAAGACGCCGAACGCTCCAGCCTCGCATCCCTGCAAGCGAATCAATTGGGCTATGAAGTCGGCGTGCGCGTCAATATCGACGTGCTGAACGCCCAGCAGCAACTGTACGAAACCCAGCGCAATCTGGCGCGCGCGCGCTACGACACGCTGATGAACGGGCTGCGCCTGAAGGCCAGCACCGGCACGCTCGGCGAACAGGACCTGCTCGCCGTGAACCGGCTGCTGTCGGCCGCGCCCGCGCCCTAGCCGCCCTGCCGCGCGGCCGCGCCGCGTATCTTTTCCAGCAGGCGC